>Ga0181566_10001262_pt1 | contig 20745 bp, 10 predicted proteins | sample 101ome_15_FD_133762 | JGI IMG/M metagenome (GOLD analysis project Ga0181566, IMG submission 133762) | Coastal salt marsh microbial communities from the Groves Creek Marsh, Skidaway Island, Georgia - 101402AT metaG (megahit assembly) | ecosystem: Environmental > Aquatic > Marine > Intertidal...
CGTTGGCCTCATCACCCCTTGGAACCTACCGCTCTACCTTCTTTCGTGGAAGGTCGCACCTGCCTTATTGATGGGCAACACCATCGTGGCCAAACCCTCTGAACTCACACCACTCACTGCTCACTTTTTGGCACAAACCGTCAAGGCCATTGGCCTGCCAGACGGCGTTTTCAACCTCGTTCACGGCTACGGCCCCGAGGTTGGCCAAGCCATCGTAGAACACCCTCACATCCGAGGCATCTCTTTCACTGGAGGGACCGCTACTGGAAAAATCGTGGCTGCTACCGCCGCCCCTATGTTCAAGAAACTCTCCTTGGAACTCGGTGGAAAAAACGCCACCGTCGTTCTTGAAGATGCACCGCTTGACGAGATGATGGACGGGATCGTGCGTGCCTCATTCACCAATTCAGGACAGGTGTGCCTGTGCGGTTCACGAATTCTTGTCCACGCCTCTCTGTACGACGAGTTCACGACAAAGTTTGTCAAAGCGGTCAACAACATCAAAGTTGGCGACCCGTTGGATGAAAGCACCGTCATGGGCTCGGTGATTTCCGTAGACCATCGTTCAAAGGTCGAGTCGTACATCGACCTCGGTCTTGCAGAAGGCGGTACGGTGTTGACCGGAGGCACCAGCAAGGAGGTTCCTGTTGATGGCGTCTCTCCATCAGGGGCGTTTTTGCGACCCACCGTCATCGCGAACCTCGACCCGTCGAGCCGAACTGCAACTGAGGAAATCTTCGGCCCTGTCGTCACGGTTCACGCCTTTGACTCGGAAGAAGATGCCATCACCATGGCCAACATGACCGAGTACGGGCTTGCCGGTTCCGTGTGGACCGGCGATGTTGAACGGGGCCACGCCTTTGCCAAGCGAATGGAGAGCGGCATTGTTTGGGTCAACACGTGGCTCAACCGCGACCTTCGAACACCGTTCGGTGGCGTCAAACAATCGGGCGTCGGCCGCGAAGGAGGTACGTGGTCGATGAGTTTCTTCTCTGAAATGACGAACATCTGTGTCCAACAACCTTGAGAACACATCTTCAAATGCCTCCTGTTCCATTGGCAGGCATGGACACCGAGGACCTGCCTTTGTTTGTCCTACCCATGGTGCTCTTTCCCGGAGAATTACAAGAACTTCGGGTCTTTGAACCGAGGTACCGGCAAATGCTCGACACGTGTGTGCTCGATGAGCGCCCGTTTGGCTTGGTCCTCAACGACCCCTTTGCGCCAACAAAGGGATGGGATGGACCACGGCGTCATGGTTGCGAGGCCATCATACTCAACCACGAAACCCGAGGCATGAACCACTTCATAACTATCGCAGGTGGTCGGCGGTTCTTCGTCGAGGAGGTGATTGAACCTGCTCTTCCGCCACTCCATCACCCAGACATGGCGGCTCTTGTCGAGGGCGGTGTTGCCCCCGATGTTCACACCTTGTTGCAAGAAGTACCCGAGGACCACCCACACCACCGCCTCTACATCTCTGCGAAGGTGCGCTATCTCGAGGAAAATGGCACCTTGTCAGAAGACGAGCAAGCGTTGCTCAAAACCATCACGACCAAACTCATCCACCGCGCTGGGGCGGGCATGTCTGTTGACAAGACCGTGCTTGAAGAATGGGTGAATGCATTGTGTGAAGAACAAATCAGCGCCGACCGAGGCTCCGTCTACAACGTGGCTGCGCTTTGCATGAACGACCTTGAGGCGCGTCAACAATTGTTGGCATCCTCAACGGCCGAGGAGGCCATGCACGAGCTCAAAGCCCACCTTCCTGACTTGGTTTGAGCGAGGGAAGAGTGCAGGCGAGTGTTTGAAAACGAAACGGCGGGTGGAAAGGCCATGTCCGTTTACGGTGCAGCGCGCAAAGTCACGACGCACACGCTTCAGGAGATGAAGCGAGCGGGCGAGAAAATCACCATGCTCACGGCCTACGACTACTCGTTGGCAAAACTGGTTGACCAAGCCGGCGTGGACGTGATTCTCGTTGGCGACTCGGCGTCCAACGTGATGGCGGGCCAGGTCACCACCGTGCCGATGACCCTTGACCACATGATCTACCACGCCCAGTGTGTGGAGCGAGCGGTCGACCGAGCCTTGCTGGTGGTGGACATGCCCTTTGGAACCTACCAGGGCAACTCTCGGCAAGCACTTGATTCGGCCATTCGCATCATGAAAGAATCCAGCGGGCATGCGGTCAAACTGGAAGGCGGGGCAGAAATTGTCGAATCCGTCCAGCGCATCTTGACGGCAGGCATTCCCGTGATGGGCCACTTGGGTTTGACACCTCAGTCCATCTACAAATTTGGCACGTACTCCGTGCGGGCAAAGGAAGAAGAGGAAGCAGAGAAGTTGATTGCCGATGCCAAAATCCTCGAAGAAGCAGGGTGCTTTGCCATCGTTCTTGAAAAGATTCCACGAGATCTTGCACAACGCGTCACGGAGGCACTGAGCATTCCAACCATCGGCATCGGTGCTGGCCCCGATGTTGACGGTCAAGTGCTGGTGTTGCACGACGTGCTCGGCATTACGATGGATTTCTCGCCTCGCTTCTTGCGCCGTTATCTCAACCTCGCCGAAGAGATCGATGGAGCCTTGAAGAAATATTGCACCGATGTACGGTCGGGTGATTTCCCGAACGACGAGGAATCTTACACATCCTGATCAACCGAACAGGTTGAAGGCCAGGATAGAGCCACCCAACGCCCCGATGTTAACCCCGAGCGTGTGCCACAGGGCGTACCGAAATGGAGGAAGGTGGAATCGCCACCACGAAGTGCTGATCCATATCCACACCACGATGGCGACATAACCACCGCAAATCAACGCCCCGAAACCGGTTGTCCAAACGCCGCCGAAAAACAATCCGAGGACCGCCACACCGGCGAGGTATTCCTTCCACCTTGACCCGTCGTGCGGTGTGAGCCACCGATGAAACACCGGCGAGAGAAGCAAGAAAAGCAAGAGGGCGGCGTGAATGGGATTGGGCATGGGATAGGGAAGGTGCGGCTGAACCTGCACCTGCCACACTGCACCAACCAGCAATCCAAAGAACGCCGGTGCGCCAACGTTCGTCCACGTTTCCTCCCACGTCGCCGATGAAGGTGGCGCAGACACGGTCACGGACACCGTTGACTCATTCGTCTTGTCCATGCGATGGCCAAAAAGACGTCCTGTTTAGGACTTGGTGTTGCTCTCTCAACCCGTGAATCCGATGATGAATTAAACCTCGGCCCCCTCGCTGAGTGCATGGGCAAAGGGAAAATTGTGGCGGGATGCATTGCCCCACACCCACCACATTTGGTGTATGCGGAAAATCCACCCCAAAACGAGCCGGTTGCCGAGGGTGGCTGGGAACAATTGCGCTGGGGTTACGAACGCCTCAGAGCCTCGCTCGCCGATATCGATTACGACGCCATCGTTCTGCTTTCGCCCCACTGGCAAACCTATGTTGGCACCCATTTCTTGGGACTCCCGCACTTTGAAGGGCTCTCGGTCGACCCTATCTTCCCCAACCTCTTCCGGTACCACTACAACATGAACGTGGATGTTGACCTCGCCAAAGCCATTCACGACGAAGCGGAAGCAGCAGGCTTGCCTGTGAAAATGATGGAGAATCCCGACTTCCGAGTGGATTACGGAACCATCACCACGGGTCATCTGTTCAATCCAGATTGGGACAAACCGCTGGTTGTGATTTCGAGCAACCGGTCAACGGCCTACTACTCGGTTGAAGTCATGCAAGAAATCATGATTGAGTTGGGCCAGGTCACGAGAAGGGCCATCGAAGCCAGCGGCAAAAAGGTCGTCGTCCTGGCCAGCAATTCGCTTTCACACCGTCACTTCACAACGGAATCAGAAGTGCCAGAAGACATGAGCAAAGAACACATCACCAGCCATGCCATGCATCTATGGGACATGCGCATGATCGACTACATGCGAAGCGGACAGGCCCAGCGCATTTTGGATGAAATGCCCGAATTCACCGAACAGGCCATCGCTGAAAGCGATGGAGGAGGGCTCTCTTGGCTCCTTTCAACCCTTGACGTACCCGATTACCCAGCCATTCTCCACGGCTACGGAACCATCATCGGGACCGGAAACGCCGTTGTTGAATGGCCCTGCCACGCCCACGAGGTGAGCGAAGCATGAGCGAGGGCGAAGTCGTCGCTTCCTTCGTGGTCCCGGTCCATCCCCACACGGTCCTCGCACCCGACCAGAACCCTGGCTGGCGACGCCTCCGCGATGCCTTCGACCAAGCTGCACAAACCATTCGTGACTTGGAGACTGACCTCATCATCGTCTATTCGACCACATGGCCTTCGATCATTGGACACCAAATCCAAAGCGACCCAAATCCAGAATGGGTGATGGTTGACCACGACTTCCACGATCTCGGTTCCATTCCGTATTCATTCAACATTGATGCAGAGTTCGCCCACGCTTGGAACCAAGCCAACCAAGAACGAGGCCTCCAGAGCCGTTGTGTCAACTACAAGGGGTTCCCCATTGACGTCGGTTCTGTTGTGGCCTTGACTCTCTTGAACCCGGACAACACCATTCCTGCCGTCATCGTCTCATCCAACATGTATGCGAACCGTAGTGAAACCACTGTCCTCGCCAAATCGTGCATGGACGTCATCAAAGCACAAGGGCGCCGGGCGGTGGCCATCACCGCCATGTCCTTGTCAAACCGAATGTTCACCGATTTCATTGAACCCTCCGAGGATAAAATTCACTCCCTCAAAGACGATGAATGGAATCGCAAAATTTTGGAGTTCCTCGAGCAGGGTCGTCTGGAAGATGTCGGGCAGTTGTCTCGCACCATTCACCAGCAAATCCGTGTCCAGAAGGTCGTGGCCTTCAAGCCCATGTGGTGGCTTTCTGCGATGAACGGAAACCGAAACGATTTGACCGGAAACATTCTCGCCTACGAGGCGATTCATGGCGCAGGCGGTGCAGTGGTTCATCTCGACCCGACACCCTCGGGAGTCGGGGACAAGGAATACGACGAAGACGACGTGGACTACTACCATGGCGAGCGCGGTGTGCTCGACACCGTGGATGAAACGGAAAGCGGAGCCGACGAATCCGAGCAAGAGGACACCCCCGACCATCAGGGTCCGGAACTGTGGGAGCCAACGGAAGCCGACGGCTCGGTGAACACCGAAGCTGCGCCAAAACCCGTGGGGGCCTATCCCCACGCTCGCAAAGTGGGTGACATGCTCTTCTTGTCAGGTGTTGGACCTCGGCAACCCGGGACCAACGACATACCGGGCGGACCCATTCACGACGACAACGGCAACCCGCTGGATTACGACATCAAGGCTCAAACACACGCCGTTGTGAACAATGTTCGACGCATCGTGGAAGAAGCAGGTGCGACGATGGATCAAATCGTGGACGTAACCACCTTCCTGGTGGACATGAAACGAGATTTCCAAGGCTACAACGAAGTTTGGGCTGAAACGCTCGGAACCGTTGGACCCACAAGAACCACCTTGGCCATCGATGCCCTTCCAACACCGATTGCAGTGGAAATGAAGGTCATCGTCCACATGGGCGAGTAATTTCCAGTTTTCGGCAACATACCGACGACTACAGGCAAGAGCCTAATATGATACGGCGGTTTGCCACCAATAAGCATCAACTTTGATGTCGGAATCGGGGGGAACAATGGTGGTGAATGACTCCGTAGAGAATATTCTCAAGAGCGTCGCCTCTGGTGACATCAAGGGTGCAGCAGAGGAAGTGAAGGCGACATTTGCACGAACCATTGGGCTTGCTGGTGTGGTGATCATTTCCCTTTCTGCCATGCTCCCAGGGATTTTTGTCACACCCACCTTTGCGGCTGAAATCATGGGACCGGGCATTTGGCTCGCATTCCTGCTTGCTGCTGCAGTTGTGCTGCCAGCTGCCATCTCAAAATCAGAATTGGCTTCAGGAATGCCCTCAAGCGGAGGGTCGTATGTGTTTCTGGAACGAACATACGGACCGCTCTTTGGAACCATCAGTGGCCTCGGCCTCTGGGCGTCTTTTATGCTGAAATCCGCCTTTTCTCTCATCGGTTTCTCGGCCTATTTCATCTTCATCACCACCTTCTTTGATGTGGAGATGACCATGCTCACCCTGTCGCTTTCTGCCTTGGTGCTCATCACCGTGGTCAACATCTTGGGCGTTTCAAAAATCAAAACCATTCAAACGCCCATTGTTGTCACAACCGTTGGCTTGCTGCTCGGCATGTGCATCATGGCGTTACGAGCACCGAATTTTGATGCCTCCGTTCCGCTCGACGGTGCTTTCTCGACCGACATCTGGACGTTGGCTGAAACGGCTGGTTTCGTCTTCGTCGCCTATGCAGGCGTGACCAAAGTGGCGGCCATCGGAGATGAGGTCAAAGACCCTGAAAAGAACCTCCCTGCTGGTATTCTTCTTTCATTGGTCATCGCCACCGTCATTTACAGCCTGTTGGCGTTCATGATGATGGCCGCCATTCCCGGAGAATGGTGGTTTAACGCCGATGGCAAGGTCGTTGAAGATCCCATCTCTGTCTTCGCTGCCGAACTTGCAGGTTCCACGTTTGGGGTTATGGTCGCCATCCTGTCCGTGCTAACGATGATTTCGATGGCGCTTGCAGGGATTCTCGCTTCCTCGCGCTTCTTGTTTGCTATGGCGAGGGACAACCTCATCTCACCGAAACTTCAGGAGATGAACACCAAGTACGAAACACCCCACTGGGCCATTCTCGCCACGGGTTTGGTCATGGGCATGGCCATCCTTCTGCTTCCTTTGAAAGACGTCGTGAAACTTGCCTCGGGCTTCAAGATTATGATTTTCATCATGATCAACTCCTGTGTGATCATCCTTCGTCAAACGAGCGAGGCCCACGGGTGGGATCCAACCTACAAGGGTCCATTGTATCCATTCATGCAGGTCTGGGGCATCATTGCTGGCTGTTTCCTCATCTCACTTCTTGGGGCCAAAGCGTTCATCGGAGGAGGCGTGGCTATCGTAGCGGGCATTATCACCTACTACACATACGGCAAAAACCAGTATACTGGCCCGGACCAAACACCGTTCAAGACCTTTCGTGCCAGCTTTGGGGCAAAGGAAGACTGAGTCCAGATGAACTGAAGTCGGTCAATTGATTGCTCAGAAAGGAATTGGCCATCACTCGTGGCGAATCCACTCGCCACTCGGCGTCACTTCCCAGTACTGCAATTCTTCTGATACATCAACGTACCAACCGGTTTGCCCTTGCGTTGTCGAGGGCGTAGCCTGCATCACACCCACCTTGACTGCTTCTTGAGCGAGTTCTTTCATTGACTCAAGGGTTAATCCGTGGCGTTCGTAAATCGGTGTGTCATCGACCACACTTTCTCCATGAACGACTTCCTCATCGTCTTCGTATTCATCGTCGTCAAAGACATCTTCCATCCATGCATCTGGTTCCACTTCACCCGCTTTGCGGGAGAGGACGACCAAGACAGCGAGGAGGAGGCCGAGCAACAACGCCGCCATGACCATGGCCGTGTTGGTTGAGCCAACAGCGCCTCCAAGCAGCACCTCTTCAACGTCGAAGAAAGCCTGAGCGAGCAAGCCGTTCCATCGAATGGTGCATGAACGGTCTGTTCCACCGCTACTCACATCAACTTCCCATGTCCCATTGGTCACGAAACGGACATCACCTGCAGTGCAGGAGACGCTGGTGTTGGCGTTGGGTATGGTGAGCGTGTTTCCGTAAACATCGGTTCCAAATGCGTTGATCAGCACGACGTCACCTTCCGAAATCCCATCCCTGCTCATGCTGGCTTGGATGCGAATCGGATCCCCTGCTTCAATCGTTAACGGGAGGGTGTGGATGGCACCTTCCTCAGCGAGAACCAATTCGTAAACCCCTACTTGCTTCCCTGTGAACTGCCAGTAGCCCAGTCCGGTTGGTGAGGCTTCAAGTTCTCCAATCGAGGTGTTGAGGGAGGTGGATACGGCGGTTGATTCAGCGATGTTCCCGTTGATGTCAACCAATTGGATGAACACATCCTGCGGCATTCCCGCCCGCACCACGAGACCACCCTCAGCGTCTGTCTGAAGTGCATAAGCTTGGCCAGCGACCACAGTAAAACGGACCGTAGCAAAGACACCGTCAGCGTTCACCCGAAGTTCATGGCCCCCCACCGATGTTGCGACCCAAACACCGTCGTTGAGCAACATGTCGAGCGTGATGTCCTGCCCGTCAATGGACCAGTTCAACGTAACCTCGCCAAGTTGGTTCCCGTGAGCGTCAAAGAATTCAGGATTGAGATCAAGTTCACCGTCCGCAGGGACCTGAGACCCCTCACCTTCCAAGGTGATGAAGGCCAAACGACCTGGCTTGACATCAAAGGCTGTATCGCTGACAAACATCGCTCCAGTCGTGTTGTCAAACCAACTACCGTCGAAGCGCCAAGACTGCACGCTGGTGGCCATGACCATCGTGTAAGCATCAAACGAGGTGAGCGAGGCCGCATCGCCCATGGTCATGGTGATGTTGCCATCAACAACCCACCGGTTACCCTTGACATCTTCGGCGAGCAATTCGACCACGACCTGATCACCTGCGGAAGGTGTGGAAGGACTCAGCTTGAAGCGAATGTCAATCGCACTTCCGTGTTGAACCTCAACGGTGAGCGACGAAGAGACGTTTCCATCCGTACCCGACAGGACAGCAGTACCCGTCGCAGACGGGTTCCAATAGACTCGAAGGTCATCGTCGACGGACAGACCTCCCGAGGAGGCGGTGACCGCCTCAATGAGCGGTGAGACAAAGCCGATGTATCCGTTCGAATCACGACGCTCGAACACCAATTCGTACGATTCTCCTGCGAGGAAGGCTTCAGGCTCTTCAGCAAACATCAGTTCGGAGGCTACAGCATCACCGGGAATCACAGCGACCGTCCCACTTCCGGTGATGTTCCCAGCAGTAGCCGTGATTATCCACTTTCCAGTGTTGGTTGCATGGTATTCTCCAAGCGAATTAAACGTCCCGTTCTCAGCATACCATGCGATAGGGCCAGCCTCATTAAGTGGCATTTCGTAACCATTGATGTCAACCAAACGAGGGAGGATGAAGGCCATGGTTCCCGCTCGGACACGAATCTGGTCGTCGAACACAAACGAATGGGGTTCACCTGCCCGAACAGTCACGTTAGCGGAGTCTTCCAGTTGGTTGTAACGCACACGGAGAACAAACTCCCCCGTATCCTCTGGTGTCCATGAAGGGCTTCCGTGGCCCGCATAGGATCCATCGATGTCCCAGACCATTTGCTCGGCACCTGAAACACGGTTTCCACGCCCGTCGATGAGATCCGCGGTTAACGGTGAGGCCACCTGAGCACCGAACTGCAAACTGGTGATTTCAACCGAGGTAGCGACACCTGGATGAACCGTAATGTTGTAGGTTGCTTGCAAGCCGTTATGCTCGGCCGTCACCTCGATGATGCCGGACAACCACGGGTAGAACCAGCCGTCTTGTGTGATGCTGCCGTTGGACACGGACCAAGCGATATCACCGGCAACAACGTTGTTGACGGCGTCGTAAATCAGTGCTTCAAACATCACCACTTCATCCGCTGAAATGGAAGCAGGAGGAGAATTGATTACGACCCGGTCAGGCGTGCCCGAGCGATACACGGGGTCCTCTTCCACAAGCGGGAGTGGCGTGGCTGGAAGAGATGTGCTGAGGAACATCAACAACATCAAAGCGAGAGCGGCCTTGACGTTGGACAAATGTTCACCTCGTTTAGTCTTCGTATTCGTGCCATTCCTCTTCGCCGGGATTTCGGTAATACCAGGTTCCGTCTTCGTCTTCCCACCACTCAATGCCGTCTTCATCAACGGTGACATCCGAGGATTCCTCTTCTTCGGGCTCTGGTACATCCTCCGCAGGTGGACCTGACGGACCGGGAGCGGGTCCCGAAGGACCGGGAGCAGGTCCCGACGGACCAGGAGCGGGCCCCGAAGGACCGGGCGCAGGACCGGTTGGACCGGATGGACGTTCATCGTCGTCATCATCGTCATCATCGTCATCGTCCCAATCATCGCTTCCGTTGTTGCGCAAGAACGTCACGACCAAGCCGAGCAACACGATGGCAACCAGAGCAAGCAAACCTGCACCGACGTAATAGAGCGTGCCTCCGGCTTCAAAGAAGCCTTTGAGCGTTCCAACCACGGTGATTTCTTCGTTCACAATCACGGAACCGACCTTGATGGTGATGGTCTGAGGCCCATCGTCGAGGGTGGTGACCGTCCATTCGTTAGAAGCGATCATGATGGCGGTTCCACGCCCGGAAGATTCCACTCGAATGCTTCCGGGAACATCGATCTCGTTATCATAGGCATCAAAGGCACGAATGCTGAGGTCAAGGGTCTCCAACTGCTCAAGGGTGTCTCGGCTGAGATTTACCTCCAACCGGTCAACGATCTTTTGTGCGCTGACCGTGATTTCAAGGGTTGATGTCGCACCACCGGCAGCGTATGCCAGTGTGTGAAGGCCTGCAACCCTTGCGTCGTAGGTGTACGTTCCGTCCGTTTCTGTGATGATGTTGAGGGTCGGAACTGATGCTCCATCCTCCGTCCACACGACGTTTTGGGCGAATTGGTTGCCATCAGCATCGGTTCCAGTGACTTGGATATCGACGCGGTCCCCAGCGGTTGGGGTGGTGATGGAGGCATCGGCGGCCACCGTCACAGCAACCCCATGAAGCACAGTGATGGTGATGCTGTCAGAGATGTTGAATCCGGTTCCACTGATGCTGTAGGCTTCAATGGTCCACTCGCCAACTCTCGTCGCATCCCAACGCATGTCGTTCAGCAACAAATCGGTGGTGATGTCCGTGATTTCTCCGGTGGCCTCGTTCACCTCAATCCACGACAGTGTGCCGGAATCAATGCGGTTGTTGTCCGCATCGTAAAGGTCGGAAAGGAAGTCCACAGCATAGTCAGCGGTCATCTCAAACACAGCTCCAGTTGTTGCATCGGGATTGTTCGCAGTTCCACGGATACTCACCGTGTGGAGGAACCCGTGGTCAACGGTCATGTTGATGGCGACCTCGTGAACGGTGGTGCCGTCGTCGTAGGTTGCGATGAGCATGTAGGCATCATCGCTGGCGAAATACGGTGTAAACGTCGTAGAGTCACCAAATAGATTCTCAAGGAAGGCGGAAGAATCGCCCATGGTCGGGTGCGAAACGGACCAGTTGGCATCAATGGCCCATTGATTGCCCTTACCGTCGATGGCAAAGACCTCGGCCTCCAATGTTTCGTCAGCCGTGAGATCAAAGTGCTGCCATGTGGAGATAACATCGTCCACTTCGATACGCAATGATTGAATCGCACCTTTGGCCACAATGATGTCAACCGACGCCAAGGTGGTCTCGTAACGTGCCTCAAGGGTCTTCACACCGGTTTTGACAGGGTCCCAAATGGCCGGAGCACCCGCCGACAATTGACCGTCAGCAATCCGAGTCCAATTATCGGCAGGGAGGACCACTGGCAAGCGATTCCCTCGAACATCGACTCGGGTGGTGTTGACGTAGACCCGGTCGTCAGCAGTGATGCTGTTCGAGGAAACATCCAACTCAAGGTAGGCAATCTGGCCGTGGCCGACGGTGATCATCAACTCATCCGATGCACCCGATACCGAGGTGAGGTTCAGCCACCACACACCGACATGATCAGGGAAGTATTCCTGGTTGATTTCCGAGTAGTTTCCGTTGGTGGTCGTCCAAGTGAGGTTTCCTGCGGCTGAAATATCCAATTTATTGCCGTACTGGTCGTACAAATCAGCGGTGATGTCGCACCAAACGCCTGCGGGAACGGTGCCCTCACATCCACTGAGTTCAAAGTACTCAGGAGCACCAGCATTCACGGTGACGCTGACATCAACAAATTCACCTGATGCGGTGTGTTGCACACGAACGGCATAGGTGCCAACGGCGTAGGGTTCGAAGACGTTTGGCACCGTGGCACTCATGCTGCCGTTGGTCGGTGTGAACGTGATTACCTCGCCGGGTACATCGTTGCCGTGCTGGTCCACCATAGAAGCCGTAATGGTAAGGAAATCATCAGCGGTGATGGTCGCTGTCAGCGGCGTCACCATCAATTCCGTGGGAGCACCAGCCGTGACGGTGACCGTTTGTGCACCGCAAACCAAACCGAAACAAGCGGTGACCGTGTGGGTTCCAACGGTGCTTGGCGTGTACAAACCGTTCAATCCGATGGAGCCAACGTCAACGGCCCACTCGACCGGTGGACTCTGGACCATTGATTGATGGTCGTAGGCGACGGAGTTGAAGTTCACCGTGGTATCAGCGTCTGTGGTGACCGTACCCGTTGGCGTGATGTTGATTGTGGTGATGTTGGTCGTGTTGAACAAAATCTTGGGCCGGAAGGATTGGGTGACCGCATCGCTGGAATAGAACGAAGCGTGAGCGTATCCTGTGTTGGCGGTGGCGATGATGACCCACGCCTGTTGACTGGAGATGGTCATGCCCAGCGTGCTGATATCAAACCAAAGCCATCCCGTGGTGTCCACGTTGGTGACCGTGGTGGAGATGGCATCGCCGTAGTCCACACCTGCCTGCATTCCTGGAGCGGCCCAAGTTGAACCGGACGTGCTTCCGTTCCATGTTGCCGATGTTTGGCTCCATGTACCGAGCAATGGATGGACACTGAAGGAAACGGAAGTGGCTCCTTGGACAGAGACCCAATCCTCAACGTACAGTCCAAGTGAAGCAGAGTGAACATCTTGGTATTGCGGGAACGGAATCTGGCCGGCGTTGAGACCAACCGTGATTCGGCATTCATCAGCATAGAGCGTACCACAGTACGTTCCTGCGGCCATGGTGCTCTCGCCGCCAAAGTTCGTGTCAGGGTACTCCGAGATCAAAGAGGTGTCCTGAATATTGGTGTGGCCAAAGGCCGGAATTTCATTGCCCGTTTGCATGGTGTAGGTGAAGGTGTAGTCGTTGTTGTAAACATGATTTGGTGAACCAACAGCGAAACTCCAACGTGCTGACGACGGGCCCGGTATCGTTTGGTTCACGCCTTGTACCCACCACGTAAACATCTGCCCTGCAGTGAGGTTGTTGGCAAAACGGAAGGTGGTGTTGGTGATTTCTGAATCCTCCCACGACTTGAATTTGAACACACCCGTGCTGTTGGCGATGGTGACGATGTAGCCCGTGGCACCCGTCACAGGTGACCAGCTCAACATCGGTTGCGTCGAAGGGAACAACAGACCGTTGTTTTCCTGATAGAGCACTTGACCGTCGTTCGGGGAGTTGAGAACGGGTTGGGATGGCGGTACAATACCGTTGACGTTGTCAACATACTCGAAGACGATGTGGGGATGGAAGGTTGAGTTGCTAAAGTCCGAGGAGTAGAAGGTGTGAGATGAACCCGCCGTACCAATCCTCTGGAGCATGAAGGTCATCGTGGTGTTGCCGTTGGCCAGATTGGATTGAGCGAGGCTGGTCAAATCCCATTCCATCCATCCGACAGGGGATTGAAGCGTGAGCGTTGACCGAGTGATCTCCGAGGTTGAACAGGTCGGTGCGTTGACCCAGACTACGGAATTTTCGTTAAAACTGCTGCACGGGTAGACCCCAACGGTGGTTGAGGCGGTTCCATCAACATCCGTTTGATACAGTTTCAGCATCATTTGAGTAGGCGTAATGGCAGCAGGCCACGGGATGTTGGTCAAATCAAACTCCATCAAGATGCGGCTCTCGCCCGTGCCCTGACTGTTGGTTCCAAGCATCATGGAAGTTGAACTGCCCTTGTTCACGGTGGCGTTCGAGTCAATCTCGACATCGGGGACACTGGGCAACAATCCCGTGACGTCGAAGATGGACCCTCGGGAGAGGTTGAGCGTGTGGTTTCCGTTTCCGTCATCGCTTCCCTGATCGGTGGGGTTGCGGTACTTGTTGATGGATGACCATTCACCGATTCGGTTGTCCTGATCTGCACGAACTCGCCAGTAAATCCATTCATCACCTTTGCTCATGTTTTCAACCGAAACCGTCAACGTGGCAGGATTGAACGACAGGTTCTCGTAGTCTCCATCCACCATCGCAGGCGTGGTGTAACACTCAAGATCATCCACCATTCGGCCGTCAGAAGCCGCACAAACGACCCATTGTGTTTGGTTGCTGTATCCTGCAGACCAGTTGAAATCGGTGTCGTTTTGTCCGGACGGGCGGGCCTTTGACGTGTCCCAAAGCGTTGCACCGTCAACCGGATTGAGGTTGGATGGTGAAGTTGCCACCCACGCTGCATCGGTCGAGTAACTGATGTTGAGGCGGGGTCGGATGGAGACCGTACTTGCTTCACTGCTGGCAAATTGAACACGGCCGTCAACGCTTCCGTCAACTTGCTCGGGTTGCAAGATGACGTTGATGCTGCTCTGACCGCTGTTCAAAGCATGCTGCAGCAATGCCGTCACGTTGAACGAAACGGTGCCCGTTGCGTTGACCCACTGTCCTTCGTTGAAGGGAGCATTGGCGTCTGCTGAACGATAAGCACCTGTACCGAGCCACGACGAGTTGTTTCCTGCAGGATAGGCCCACGAGGAACTTTCTGACCATGCAGAACCCATTTGGGAGACGGAGATGAACGTCTCTTGGTAGGCACCCACAGCGTTCATGTCGATGGTTGCATGGGTGATTTCGTATTGCGCCGGCATGGGAAGGTTGCTGAAGTCAAACGAAAGAAGTGTGGAGGAACGAAGGTTGCTGTTGCTTGTGGAAACTTGGCTTCGCCCGACATACAGCGACGAACTGCTGCCGAGATTGGCCTGTTGGTTTCCGCTATCAAGATAGGTATCTTGGGTCACGCTTGGATAGGAAAGCGAGGGGATGAAGGCCCCTTCCTGAATGGACAAGTTTGCGTTCGTCGAATCCACTTCCTCGCCCATGTCGTTGGGGAGGTAGAAGTTTGTTGATGTGCTTCGAGGACCAAGCATGCCGTTGTTGACAGGTTGGACCATCCAACGAATTTCGTTGGTGTAAACCAGGTCATAAGGTGGCGTGAAGGTGCGGTTGGTGATGTCGAAATCGTTGGGGTCGTCTCTGGAGTCAAAGACCCGAAGGCCCGCCATGTCGTTGTTGGCATCCTCGAGCAAGAAGACACGCCAATCGGTGGCTGGCGTGGTGCCGCTGTAGGTCCAAGACAGCGTTGGCGTTCGGTCGGCGATCACAGCGTGGCTGGAGGTATCCCAAACGATGCTTGCTGGAGTCGGCGCAGCGTTGACGCCGCTGACTGTTGGCGTTGCTACGGTTCCTGTTTCCCATGTCAGATCCATGTAGGGCCGTTCAGACGCACTGCCTTCCGTGGAGGTAAAGGTCACCAAATCGGTTGTTGCAGAGGAGGCGTAAAGCATGAGTGAAACATGATTTTGTCCGTTAGCAAGGGCTGCTTGCACGGCTTCGGTGATGTCAAAGACCATCCAATCATCACCGCCACTGTCAACGAGATCCGTGTATTGGCCTACATCGGTGCCTATGGCGCGTCCACCGCGCTGTGACCAATTGTTGACGCCGTCGTAAGTCGTCGCATTGGCCGATGTGGTCCAGTTCTGAAGAACCGGGCGAACAGCGATGGGTTCATCTTCAACCGAGCCGTATTCGGCGAACATGTACAATTCTGCTTCCGTGACGCGAGCGCCTGAAGGTTGAGGAACTTCGCTCAGCGGGATACGAAGCAGCGAGGCAGCCTGGTACCCTGAAGAGGTTTCACCCACCAGCAACGTGGTGGAATTTTCATGGGTCGAGTCCGCACCGCTGCCGTTTTCGATAACGTAGGTATCGGTAAAATGAGGGATATTGAGGTGGGGCAGTGCACCGTGATGCTCGATGCTCACCGATGCTTTGGTGCTGTTGAACACGGTGGTATCGAGGTCGGGAAGTTGGAAATGGAAAGCTGACGACCAGTTTCCAATTTGGTTGGTGGCGGAAACGGCACGAACACGCCAGTACCATGTCTCACCGGTATCGAGAGCGGAGGAGGGGGCAAAGGTCAGGTTGGTGATATCAAAGCCAGCATCGTTCCACGATGCGTAGGTCACAGCGTTGACCGAAGAGAAATCAGATTGCGTATCGATCTGAACCAAAAAACCCGCAAGTGACATTGTGCCGCTGAAGTTCCAATGGAGGTCCGGTTGAGTGATGGGGGTCAAGTCAACACCTGAACCAACCGACCAAGAACCGTTGAGAGGCGTCACAGGAACGGGATCGTTCGGAAGGGCATCGGACCCGGGAACATAGACGAACCTCAACTGTGGTCGATTGGCAGCAGAGTCTTCAGCTGTGCTGAAGTAAGCGGTTCGAGAACCGCCCGAACCAACACCGAGCATTCCCGCAATGAAGTCAACACGACGGTCTTCTCGCATGGCGTTTTGGACCGCCAACGTGACGTTCCATTCCACCGCATCGCCTTCGCTGAATGAACTGCCAATCTGGACTGAATCAAGCAGAGAACTTCGCTCGGACCCCTTGGCACCAGCGGTGTCCCAGGAGTTTGAACCGTCGTAACTTGACCACGTTGCATCTTCTGCATTCCAGTTGTTTTGCGTGCTTTCCCAAACGGCAATGGTAGGGGATCCGAAGGTGCTGGATGTCAAGGTCATCTCGAGATGAGCCGACTCCACTGCATAGCCGTTGGGAAGTAGGTTAGAAACGAGGTTGCAACCCAGCAACCCTGTGATTTCACCGCCCATACCGTTGTAATCGATGGTCATCTCAGAATCCCCATCGTAGTTGTCGTTGGTGGCTGAACTGTCGATGTAGGTGTCCATGCATTCGGGGTATTGATTGTCGATGGAACCGTTTCCGTGGCGGAGTCGGAACTCGTAGCGGTCACCGCCCAACCACGTGCTTTGATGCTGGGAGATGAAGAAACTGGAACTCACCCACGAGCCATAGTGGCCGTCTCCGTTGACCGTGGCCATACGCCAGAAATACATGTAGCCGATTTCCAGAGTGTTGGTGCCCGTCATGTTGAAAATACCGTCAGAGGGAGAGAAATCGTTGTCAACACGGGTGTCAACTCGCATTTCACGCAGGCGGAAATCCTCGTCTTTAGCGAGCTCGAACACGATGTCGTCGCCCGACGAGGGAGCAGTCCAGTTCAGCGACGGTTGGGTGTTTCCAGAGAGGTTGTGCCCGGTCTGATTCCAAATAGCGAGGCCGTCTGCAGGTGCGGTCAAGGTGACCGCAGTAGGCGGTGTTCCGCTGCCCCACTCGTAAGTGATGGTGAAGGTTGGAAGGTCGCTGGTTTGAGCGGCTTCAGCAGAGTGGAAGACAATACCTTCCCCGTTGGTGTATGATTCAAACTTGCCACGAACGGCGAGCATCATGTCAAGCGGTGCGTCGTCTCCCGTATCGAGGTAGTTTTGCACTGCGTGATCAAGGTCAAAGGTGAAGGTGTCACTGGACTGATTCCCGTCGGCAAGGGCGATGGTAGCGGTTCCGTTGGACCGTCCGCCATCGTACCATTGGAACCCACCGGTTTCCATAGCGTTCCAAGTGATTTCGTCCTCAACCCAAAGACCTGACTCTTCCATGCCGTGGAGCGAAACGACGGGATCGCCGCTGTAAGATGAACGGGTGAGTTCCAACTCTGCGTTGACGATGGTGAGATTGTCGTGCAACCCGATTTGATTGAGAGAGGTGCGGAGGTGAATCAAGCGTTCCTTACTCGAGGTCATACTGGACTCCGTGGTCAATTCGTCCCCGTAGGTGATGGTCTTGCTGACTTCGCTCACGGTGGCATCCTGAATGAAATCCTGCTCAAGACCGGTGTCCGTTGGGGAGAACGTGATGCTGGCCGTGCCGTCACCATTATCCACAACATCAAGGGTCGGCAGGAGGAAACTTGTCTCCTCCCAAGCACCCCATTGGTCGTTGGTATCAACGGCCCGGACACGCAGGTACATGGTGGTGCCGTTGGCCATTGCAAGCGAGGTTGGCAGGGCGTAGGACCCGGTGGAACCTGAGGTGCTGAACGTGGACCACAAGGTCGAGAAGTGCCATGCTTCGTCGGTGGGCGAACGCCAGTCAGGAGAATTGCTCAACTGCATTTCAACATCCTGTCCCGTGTTTGAGGCATAACTCAAGGTAGGAGTTGTCACGGGCTTGAGAAGGAAATCGCTCTCCATCCATGGTGCACCGTCGTCAATGGGGAGGTCGGGTGAGACGGTTGCACCGGACGAGGCGGCACCCGTGGAAGTGTCAAGAACCAATTCGGGTCGGTCACCAGCGTTCATCGTCTCAGAGAGTTGGCACGTGTAATCCACACCGAGAGACGCCACGATCACCGACAGATAATTGCTGTTTGAACGAGCAGCAGATTGGGCCAGCGATGTGACGTTGAGCGACAGTGTTCCGTTGCCTGTCAAAACGACCGGTGGCTCCCACACGCCTCGGTCACCGGAGCCGTTGGCCCCCATGGAGGTCCACAACTGGTTGTTGTCGTAGGCCAACCATGTTGCATGCGAACCGTTCCACATTCGATCCATGCTCGTGACAAAGGCCACCATGCGCGTCGAGGAAACGGAAGTGGTGTTGCACTGAATCTCTATGCTCGCTTCGTGGATGGTGTCGCTGGATGTATAATTCATCGGGAAGCGAAGAAGGAGTCGAGATTCGCTCATCTGATCCGAGGAGAGCACTCCAGACGCAGAGGTGTTGTGGGTGGTGGTCGGGTCACCAGCCGTGAGGTAGGTATCGGCGTGAACGGCGTGAGAGGTGACCGCCCGATGAACCGTTGTTGGCTCCTCAAGTTCGGACCATCCGTCCATGGTGTGAGGCAAAGCAAGGTCGGCGAACAAGAACATGATAACAAGAATCAGTGCAGTGGCTCGCGGTCGTTGGATACGTAGGCTACGCATGGGACTCATCCCTTACAGCACTCCCCAATATAGGGACTTTTCCCTTTCGCACCATGAATTTGCGGTCCTGCGTTCGTGTTTTCCGGCTGGAGTGAGACGTGGTTGCGCGTGCGAATGTTGAAGGAGGCTCGTCGGTGAGAGCCAAGAGCATGAGCGAGTTGTGGGTTGAGAAACACCGACCTCAATCGGTCGCTCAAATCAGGGGACAGGCTGCCGTTGTTCAACGGCTCGGAACCTACGCCGGTAACAAGAATTTCCCCCACCTTTTGTTCGCTGGACCTCCGGGTACCGGAAAGACCACGGCAGCCATGGCGTTGACCAAGGATATTTTTGGAGAGGATTTTCGTCAAAACCTCTTGGAGATGAACGCCTCGGATGAACGTAAACTCGAGAGCATTCGAACAAAGGTCAAGCAATTCGCCCGTACCCAGCCCTACGGCGGTGCGGCGTTCAAAATCATCTTCCTCGACGAAGCTGATGCGCTCACTCACGACGCTCAGGGAGCACTTCGACGCATCATGGAGCAGTACGCAGAAACCTGCCGATTCATCCTTTCTTGCAACTATTCCTCGAAGATCATCGAACCCATCCAGTCTCGCTGCGCAGTGTTTCGCTTCCGTCCACTCGCCGATGCCGATGTCGCCTCCCAAGTGATTCATGTGGCCGAACTTGAGGCCTTGACACTCGAGGACGGAGCAGTTGAAGCCCTCACTCGAATTTCACAAGGTGATTTGCGGAAGGCACTCACTGCCCTCCAGGTTGCAGCGGCACTCAACACGACCGTGTCTCGCGAACTGGTCTACGAAACCTCCGCCACGGCACCTCCTGAGGCCCTGCATCAATACCTCATGTCCTGCCGAGACGACGGTTTTCACGTTGCCCGAAGACGCCTGCGAGAATTGCTGGACCAGTTCGGCCTGGCGGGAACTGACTTTGTCAACCAACTTCATCGAGAACTCTACAGTGCGGATTTCCTTGATGAGCCTGCAAAACTGGCCCTGACCGAATGGATGGCTGAAATTGACTACAGATTGGTGGAAGGTGGAGGCGAACAAATCCAACTGGACGCCTTGACGGCGCAAATCGTCACGTTGCTAAAGTGAACAACAGTTTCACTTTCACTTTCACATCAACTGTCTTGAAAAACAAGGTCAGTGGTTCCAACTTCCCACGACCATGCAGACCCTGAAACAGCGGCTCTCCAACCTGCTTTGTTACACGTGCTTGGCGCCCCTCATCCGAGCGAAGCGCGCCAAAGAACAGCAAGCATTGGCCAACGAATATCACGACCGACAACGCATTGATCGTTTGCTCAACGACCTGGTCCACACCTACGCTGACCTATTGGCCTGAGGATTCCGGCGGATTGATGTTGAAGGTCCAAGAATAGTTGCGGACATTCTCCCAAGGGTCGCCCTGTTCAACGATCTCAACATGAACGGTATGTTCACCAATGGGTAGACTCTCACCGAGGTAGATGGCGAACGGTTGGTCCAACTCAGCATGGGGCAGCAAGATGGGCGCCGATTTGTTGGCGAGCGTTTTCCACGTCCTCACATCATCGCCGTGAGTGGTCCAGAAACTTTGGTTTGATTCAATGGTCGTTTGGTTGTTCAAATAGGAATGAACAACCGTCACGTCCGCTCCAGTTTCATCGACGTTGTCTGCAAGGCCAAACAAAAGCCAAGCGCCTCCGGGGAGATATTCGCCGTCCTCAAGAGTCCACTCCACGCCGCCCTTGACCTTGTCGGCGTACGTAAAGTTCCCGTCTTGGTCCACCACCACACCCCAATCCTGGGCGAGTTGTGGGGCCACGATGTCGCCAA
>Ga0181566_10001266_pt1 | contig 20729 bp, 23 predicted proteins | sample 101ome_15_FD_133762 | JGI IMG/M metagenome (GOLD analysis project Ga0181566, IMG submission 133762) | Coastal salt marsh microbial communities from the Groves Creek Marsh, Skidaway Island, Georgia - 101402AT metaG (megahit assembly) | ecosystem: Environmental > Aquatic > Marine > Intertidal...
ATAATATAAAATGAAAACACTAGATAATATATATGTATTCTAATATATTATCAGATATTGAAAAGCAAACTCTATTAAAATATAAAAAAGTAATTGTATGGGGGTTTCCATTACATACTCATACTCATTCGTATATACACGCTATGTGGGTAAAAGTGTTTTCAACAGTTTTTAATATGGAAACACACTGGTTTCATGATAAAGAATTTCCATCTGAATTTGATTATAATAATAGTATTTTTATAACAGAAGGTTACGCAGATAATAATATTCCAATAGTAGAATCGTCAGTATATTTCGTACATAATGCTATACATCCTGAAAAATATTTAAATAAACATGCTAGATTAATAGAAATACGGTTTAATGTAAATGAAATACATGATGTAAATAATGATTTTAAATTAGACGACGGAACACATAATTTAATTGATTTATCACCACATGCGAAGTATGAAAAGTTGACATCTAATAAAGATATACATGTATCGAAGCGAGGGAATGAAATAAAAGAAATGAACTATGAGTGTATCTATTTGTACTGGGGGACGGATTTACTGCCACATGAGTTTAATTATGATGATATAAATATAGAAAAGGACAATGCTATATATTACATCGGTTCACCTGTGCGTTCGTATAATTATCATGAATTTGCGAAAATATGTATAGAGCATAATATTCAGTGGATAACATCGAACCCGTGGAATGTACCACTAACATTTGAAGCAAATAAACAATACATGCAAAAATCGATAATAAGTCCAGATTTCAGACCGATAGGTAGTCCCGAAGATACCCGAATATTTGGTGTGAAGAATGGAAAAAATCATTTGGAGATAGGTTATTTACCATGTAGAGTATTGAAAACAATTAGTTACGGTCAACTAGGCATTACTGATTCAAAATATGTAAAAGAGATATTAGGAGAACATATAGTTTATGAAGAAAATATGCATGATTTATTCAATGTTGTTATGAAAGAAAGAACCAATACAGAACGTATTAAAAAAGCAATGGATTATGTAAAAGATAATCATACATATATAAATCGTGGGATTGAATTGATTCGAGCGTTATGTCAATAACAACATTACGCAAAAACTAATATAAATTAATGGCATAATAATAATATATAATGTCATTTACATTTGTCACCGCTTTGTATAATATACATCGTGATGTATACGACCAGCGTAGTTATACTCAATATCAAGAATGGTTTTCAAGAACATTGTCAGTTCCTGTTCCGATGGTTATTTACACAGAAGAAGAAAATAGGGATATAATCGATACTGTTCGTAATGATTTACCAACAAAAGTGATATATACGAAACTGGAAGAAACACCTTTTTATCATACACGTAATGCGGTAGAAGATATTATAAGTAAAAGCGAATTTAAAAATAGAATTAAACATCCAAATGGACTAGAAAATCGATGCTATGGTTACATTCCGATTGTAAATAGTAAATTTGTATGGATGAGTAATGCAATACAAGAAAACTATTTTAAAACAGATATGTTTTTTTGGATAGATGCTGGATTAAGCCGTTTTATGAAATTTAATATGAGTGATAACATATTTAATACAGATTTAATAACTGAATTAAACAATAATAATAAAATATATATTCAAATAGGTAAAGAAAAGGAACTATCAGAATTGATAAATGAAAAACTAATGTTTGATGATTGTATCGGACAAAATATAAATTTTATGATGGCTGGGTTTTGGGGAGGAAATACTAATTTGGTTAAAGAAATATGCGAACTAGGTAAAGAAATGTATATAAATGAATATATTAATAAAAAAAGAGTAGATAACGAACAAGTAATATTTGGATTTATTATAAAAAGATATATCAACCAAGTATATTTAATTCGAAACACTCCATATCAGGAATATATAAACTATTATATATTTTGTAATCGAATACATTAGATGTTCATGATGTTAGTAACATATTTTTGTACGAGTATGTTCCAAGAAAAGTGTTGTATGGCATAATCGCGAATTTCGTTAGATAAATGTTGTTTATTACGGTTTATATTAACTATATTAGTAATATAAGGTATATCACTCAATTTATCGTGAGGTATAACATCAATAAATGGTAATGATAGGTCTAAATCGTCACAGCTATATTTATTAATTACAATCGGCAACCCCGCCATTAAAGCTTCTTTTAATACTAAGGGTGTTCCATTTTCACCGGTACTCAATAATAACATATTTCCATAATTCGATAAACTATTTAAGAGAGTTGTTCTATCGGGTTCACCTTTATATTGCGTTAATTGTTTAAACCCTTCGTCCGTACATCTTCCATAAAAATCAACATTGGGTATGTTTTTGTATACATGTTGTTTTTTACGTTCTTCGATTTTTCCAAGATAAATGGTTTTGTCTTTGAAAATTCTTAATTCGGGTGATATGGTTTGAATATCATGTGTATTAGCACCATTATACATTAAAATAATATTACGTTTATCTACTGAATATGTATTAAATGCGTTAAAATCCTTTTTTGATAGAGCAAAAATAGTGAATTTATCATTGTTTTGTACCATAAAATTAAATATACCCGAATATCCATCAGCTCTATGTTTTTCAGGTTGGTCTATATATGGATAATGGCTGGTAATACCGATTTTTTTACAATTTAAATGAGGTAAAATATGGAATAAACAATCATAGTGTAAATGTACGAAATCATAGTCGCCGTCATTTATTTCTTTAATTAACTCCTGACAGTAAGGACTATTAGTATTCATTTGTTCCATTGAATTAGAACGAAGTTTGTTTATAATATTCACATCATGTCCTAATTTTAATAGTTCATTAAAATAATCCCATATTAATATTTCCACAGCTCCCCAACCATCTGGTGGAATAATCATTATACCTGGTGCAACTAGACAAATTTTCATGAAAACTTATTGTATTAATTGAACGTATTTGTTTATTATATTTTTCCAGGAAAATAGTTTTAATCCATAATCGCGTATTTTTTCACGATTTTTGATGCTGTATTTCCGGTTTTTTGTTATTTCATCAGTAACATATGAAATGTCTGTTAATTTGTTGTTAGGAATAACGGTAATAAACTCTTGAGATAAATCCAGATTAGCAGACGAACATTCACTCACTACAACACCTAATCCACATATTAATGCTTCTTTTACAACTAATGGGTCAGCTTCTCCATCAGATAATAAGATTAAATTTCCATAATGGCTAAGATTATTATACAACATGTCTTTCGTCCACTCCCCTAGAAAATTTGTTCTTGATATATCGAATGAAGAATTGTGATAATTTCCAACAAAATCAATATTTGGTATATGCTGATACATATATTGTTTTTTTCTCTCTTCTATTTTAGCCAGATAAACGGATTTATCATAATTAATAGGACTATTATGATATTTGAAACTATCTTCTCTTGCTCCATTATGTAAAACATTAATTTTATTTTCTGGGAACCCATATTTTACATATACCTGTTTTATTTGTTCGGATATAGCGTTTATAATAATCTTATTTTTGTTAAAAATCACATGACTAAAAATATTTTGAAAATACCATGGTTGTGTTTGTTCGAAAGTAGGATGGGTTATATATGCGTAATGTGATGTATAAAAAATTTTATTATGTTTTAAATAAGGAGTAATTATTACATGGTCGTCATACATAATATGGATAACATCATAATTTGCAGCATTTACTTCTTCAATCACTTGTTTTAAATCATGGTTGTTAATAATGGTTACATCATGATTGTCCTTTAGATTCGTGTAATAATCCCATATAACCGATTCTACAGCACCCCAACCATTGGGTGGTATGGGTTTATATCCTGGTCCAATTATACAAATTTTCATTATATTTACAATAAAATCATCTATTTATATTTGTATAACGATATATTACAAAAATAGAAACATTATTGATAGTAGTATAGTTACATACACATTCAAATGTGTATATTCGTTTGAATTTCATATTTAGTATAACTGTATACTGTATACTGTATAATGCATCCTGACGCAAGAGATTTTACTGTTTTTGTCAAAAAAATTCTTGGTGATTTTTTTATTAATAAGCATGTTTTAGATGTTGGTTCTGGAGATATTAATGGAAATAATCGGTTTTTATTTGAAAATTGCGAATATAATGGTAATGATGTTATTGAAGCACCTAATGTTACTATAGTTTCTAAAACAAAAGACTTACCATTTCAGAGTAATACATTTGATACCATTGTATCTACTGAATGTTTCGAACATGACCCAGAATATAAAGAGTCATTTTTAAAAATTTATGATATGTTAAAACCAGACGGATTATTTTGTTTTACTTGTGCTTCAACCGGTAGACCAGAACATGGAACTCGTAGAACTACACCCCAAGATTCTTATGGAACAATCGGCAAATTAGATGATATGTCAGATTATTATAAAAATCTTACTGAATTAGACTTGAATGAAGTATTGAAATTAAACAGTATGTTTTCAGTATGGGATACATATTTTAATTATAGATCAAAAGATCTATATTTTGTAGGAATAAAAAAAGGTTCTTCTAATTGGAACGCTTTAGCAAAATATGTAAATAATTATATTGTAATTACTTCATCTAATATACATTTGCTTGTTTAGAACAATTCATATTTTCACTACTTTACATCCTTGAAGTTTTACAGAGTAAAAAATCAAAAGTGTAAATCTTTCATCCACTTACTACAATCACCTTACCAATGATGCTGATAATATTTCCCAAACAGCATATTGTATATAACAAAATTGAATGGCTAAACTTTATATGTAATTATAATACAAGTAATTACACATAAAACCATTACGTTGCTCTAAATTTATATAACATGTATACCGCACCAATCGATCAGACCGTTTTTCAAACCTTGATTATGGGTTTGATTGGTTGGGTAATATATACATTTCTATACAGGCCTGTTTTCTGTGAACCTGAACCTATCACGTTTACAGTTGAAGAGATTAGAGAAATAGTTAAGGTAGGTGTTGACGATTTTTACAAATCAATTGTTGTTTTGAAAGACAAACCAGATATTGTGAGTAACCATGTAAAATACACAGATGAAATGGACGCAGTGAATGCACTAATTACGTTGAAACATACATCATAATTTGATAAATATTAGTTCGTGTGGTTATTGTATACTATTGTATTTTTTCTATTTGTTTACGTTTTCATCAATATATTTTACTATGTGTATTTACGTGTCTCATTTGTTTGTATATCAATAAAAATATCAGGGTATTACAAATAAATGTTTCCTCTATTCTTATTTTTTACGTTTCTAATGAATGTGACTAGTGCTTATGATAGTCATCTCGCTCATGTAGCTGTAAATATTTCACAGGCAACCTATTGTATGACACAGACAAGTAATTGGGACTGTATGACATGTGATCCTGAAAATACTTATGATAATATTTTGATACAAAACGGAGAACAAGTTATATTTGGATACAATGAAGAATATAAATCGATATTTGTTAGTTTTAGGGGGTCTGAGAATATCCAAAATTGGATATCAAATATTCAAATTTCACAAACTACTCCCTATCCAGATACGAATATCGCAGTTGAAACAGGCTTCTATAATTTATTTTCTTCATTACAAACAAATATTTACAGATTGATAGATGAATTAGTAGCAAAATATAACACAAAACAGTTGTTATTGACCGGACATTCTTTAGGAGCGGCTTTATCAACCCTAAATGCTTTTGACATTCTATATTATCGGAAAAATTACAAAATTCACTCGTTAATTACATTTGGTTCCCCTCGAGTAGGGAATGCATACTTCGCACAATTATTTGAATCATATGATATAAATTCGATTCGTGTGACACATTATTATGATATAGTACCACATGTACCAGAAGAATTTTTAAATTATAGACATATTTCAAATGAAATATGGTATAATGAACCGAATACTAAATATACAGTATGTAGTGATATGAATGGAATAGAAGACACTGCTTGTTCTGATTCGTGTTCTCCCACAAAATGTACGAGTACATCAGACCATTTAGATTATTTACAAATAAAGATGGGTAGTGGTGGATATTGTTAGTAACTCTTCCATATAAAATATGTATGCAATAATATATATTTTAGAACAAATGGATTCACATGCAAGTTATGAATTATTTGGAACTCATAAGGGAGTTCAATATAGACAAAATACGAATATAGATGAATTTAATGCCCGTATGAATGAGCGTATGTTTTCAGATTCACCTTTAGAACCGAATTTCAGTATGCGAGCTGTACCTACAAAATGTACGGTATTCCCTGTAGTAAATCATCGTAAGCCACTTACAGAAGAAAAATTAAATTACGTTACTTACAACCAACAAATGAATTTTACTCCAGCTGTGTCAAAAGGCCCAGTATCTGGATACATGAATAATGTAGATACTGAAACGATATTACGTAATCAAACATTCGGATTACAGCAAGGTATAGGTCAAGACATGTATGTTCCATCGTCAACTAGTGAATTATACAATGTATCTGTTGTATCCAGACCATCCATTCAACCACATAAAGGATTGTTTGCAGAACATACATTTAGTAATAAACCGCATCCGAATATTGATAATACAACTATAGGTAGAGACAAATTCTTTAATCATACCCGTACACAGTTACGTAATTCAGCATAACTAAAAAATTGATACCACAAAATTATATAATGGTTTATTATATAATTCATAACAAAATGATAAAATACATAAATTCAATATTAACATCTAATAATTCACATAATACAACATATAAGTGGCTCATCGCAATAGCGATTATATACACTGGTGTAAAACTAGCCAAACTGTCGAAACCACTATATGTTCCAATTGAAGGGTTTACTCAGAGCAAACCATATGTTTATAAGAAAAATAAAGAGGTATATGATGATTTTACTGCTGACATATATGATGAATTACATAATACAAAAAATCAAACTGATTGGGAATTGGCACAAATAATACGGTTAACATCACCAGATACAAATAATAGTGTATTCCTGGATATAGGTTCAGGAACAGGCAGTGTTGTAAATCAGTTGAAATCAAACGGATATAAAGCATATGGTGTCGATAATTCATCAGATATGATAGAATATGCTGAAAAAAAACATCCGAATATTGATATAATTAATGCGACTATAGAAGACTCAATGGTATTTGAACGTTCAAGTTTTACTCATATTTTATGTACTAAAATGACAATATATCAATTTCGTAACAAGGAATTGTTCTTTGCTAATTGCTATAAATGGATGATGCCAAACGGATATTTAATCTTACATTTAGTAGATAGAAAGCGTTTTAATTTAATTCCGCCCAAAGATGATAGTGACTTGAAATGGACTCCATTAATTCCACAAAAAAAATCGAGAATTACAAGCATTGTATCAGATTATGAAGATTTTAAATATAAAGCTAGTTATTCGTTTCCAGTCAATTTAGAAGAAACAAACGTGGTTAGCTTTACAGAAACATTTACTGATAAAGTGACTAATTATGTAAGACATAACGAACATACATTATTTATGGAAAATATTACCGACATTCTGGATATTGCCAAAAAAGTGGGTTTTATATTCCATGCGAAAGTAGATATGGAACCAATTGGTGATGATAATCAGTATTTGTATATCTTAGAACGTCCACACTAATGCCGATAAATACGATAATTTTATTCCCAAAATATATTAGTTTTATGATACAATATATTTTTTCTTCCTTATTTTTTTTTGTGCTAGTCTTATTTGCGTATATAAAGATTAAATATCCTTTTTGGAATAACCAACCAGTATTTCATACATACGATTACTGGCGTTTCTTTTATAGTATTCCTTTCATTGTTTATAAATATCGTCCGGTGAAAACCAAATACTGTGATTTCCATCAAATAGAAACTACTAATTATGTTGACAGTTCTCAAACTATAAAAAATAATATGGTGAATTTATTGCAGTGTTATTATATTCCTTCGGAAAAAATATTACATACGATTACATGTGATGATTTGGATACCATTTTTACAGGAATAAATGAACCATCCTATATATCTTTTTTTTACGATAAAATAATTCAAAACAATGAAGGACAACCACCAAATATATTAGTCAATACACAGCCTAGTGGGTGTATTACGTCGAGAGCCTATAAAATGTTTTACAGACCAACCCTATCTGAAACTAGTTATATGTTGAATTCGATTTATTTTATAGATTATTTATGTGTATCTCGAGAACGTGACCGAAAAAAACTCAATCGGATGTTATTGCAAACACATGAATATAATCAACGAATTAACAATCCAAACATTCTTATATCGCTTTTAAAGAAGGAGGTTGAATTATTTGAAGGCATTATTCCCTTGGTAAAATTCAATACAATTACATATAATATTCCAAATGTTTTATTCTATAAATTACCAACAGGATTCCAAGTAATTCAGATAGAATCAAGTAATATTAATATCATAACGGATTATTTGTATAACTTAACACATAATGATTATAATAATAACGAACATATGTTTGATATATGTATTATACAGGATACATCGTATTACTTATCACAAATAAAATCAGGAAACATGTATATATATTGTTTACAATATCGAGAACATATATACGGTGTTTATTTTTTTAAAAATACGCATACAGAATACGAAGATATAGATGGAAAGGTGCTGATGTTCTCAACGAGTATAAAAAATGTTAATAATAATGAGGTGTATTACATTGGTTTCTTGCGTAGTATGCATCATTTACTGAAAAAGAATAAACAATATAAATTATTAATGATTGAGAACATCGGGCATAATTTTGATATAATAACATTTTGGGAGTTGTATAACAAACCTATATTTAATAATCCGACAGCATATTACCTATATAATTTTATTTATCCATGTTCTCCAATATTACTAAATAGAGCATTAATCGCGTTGTAAATATCACATACCAGTTAGATATGATATTTACCAAGATTTATCTTGTATATTTACCAGCTCGAGCAAATGAATCAACTACAAATATAACAAAAACACCTAAAAAGGTATATAATAAGAATTCTTCGGTAATGTTCTCTGTTTTTTCGTGTTGATTTTCCTCAAGTAAATGAATCATATAATTAATTTTTTCCATCAACTGGCTTTCATTAGGTGAAGTTTGATTGGAAGAAATACCCATTTTAGCGTAATATGGAATATTATTAGATTCGTAGCATTTATGGTAATTACTCAGTGATTGTGATTGAGTGTCATTCGCACCATAGCTTTTCATTTCACCTAAAATATTAGATGCGGCAGCTCCTCTTGCGAATGTTGGCATAGGGGGAATGTATTGTTTTATTTCAGTATCATCATCATAATCACCTTTTACATTAATTTCCGGAGGTGATAATGGTTTAAATTCACCCAATTTATTGTTCTCATCATCATTCGAGGCAGAAGTAAGTTTATTCAATAAATCGTTCACCCTAGAACTACGTTGTTCGCTTACATTTTGAAAGTTTTCTATATTTTCTGACATTTCATTATTTGTGTTAAATTCTCTAATATTGTCATTGGGTCTTAATTTTACGGTTTTTCGAATAGATGGTATTCTTTTTTTATTCATTGTTTCTTCATTCGTCCATGTTGATGCTGTTGCGACTAAAGACATGATTTATATTAATATTTATACTTAAAAAATAAGTAGATATTATTTCAGTATCACAGTACCAATTATTTTGAAAAAGAATATATGACGTTAATTTATATAATGAAGAATATTAAGAATACTATAGCTCAATTTATTCCAATAATAACCATATTTATCATGTTATCGCAATACAATATATGTGTTGAATTTAGTCATACTATTTTAGGAAAGATTATAGTTGCATCATTAATACTATTTTATACGTCAATAGATAAGATTCTTGGTTTATTTGTATGTGCGTTGGTTATTTTGTTTTATCAAATGGATTGCGTCGAAAACATGCTAAATATTGAATCGTTCGATACAATCGAACCCGATGAAGTGGAAGAAATACCCGAACAAGATTTTTTGAAAACTAAACCTGCTAAATCATGTGCTTGTCCGATAAAAGATATAGAAACGTTTGAAAATTATGAAAATGATGAAGATACATTCATTCAAGATGAAAAGGTACAAGACGAATTTAGGAGAGAACACTGTAAACAGGGTGTATTGAAACATAAAGATATGAATGTAAAAAATGAGGTAGCACAACATGTATACCCCGAATTAAAATTTAAGAACGATTACTGTAATGTATGTTCTCCGACTTGTAAGTTTTCAATCATAGAAAGCAAGTTAAAGACTGAATTAAAATTAGCACCCAAACCAAGAAAGTAAAATCTAAATACATTATAACTAAACAGAATGGCAAAAACAACAAATATGTTAGATTATTTACATAATCATATAGATAGAATCAATAACAGTAAAATTTTTGCTGGATTAATGATAATATCATTAAATATATTATCTAAACATGTCAATCTAGGTCTAAGTAAATCGATTGAATCTTATTTAAAGTATACATTTAGTCGTCAATTACTCGTATTTACGATAGCCTGGATGGGAACAAGAGATATATATATCGCATTTTTCGTTATGTTAATGTTCTCATTATGTACTGATTACCTTTTTAATGAAGATAGTGCTTTTTGTATATTATCAGAAGATTTTCAAGATTATCATTCGACCTTGATAGAACATAATACAACACAGTCGGACAAAGTCACTGATGAAGAAATAAAAAAGGCAACGGAGGTTTTAGAAAAAGCAAAGAAACAAAACAAAATTAAAGATGACGATTTTATAGGATTTTCTATGAAATAAGTACCTTATTATGCAAATAATATATTTGTATAATATAATTAGAACATTAGTATTATGAGTTTAAATATTCAAAAACTAAAAGTAACGTTAAATACGAATATACCTAAACAAAAATCGATTGAATTTACAAAGGATGTGTTATATCATCCAGAATCTAATTCTTTCAAAGATATTGAAAAATATCCATATATCACAACCAAACAATTATATCCAGAGAAGTTCCTATATGATTTAGATTACGATGAAATTGTGAATATTTTTTTTAATCGAGATAAATTTGAACGGATGTTATTGGAAAATAAACCAACAAATATAGAGACTGATACTGAATATATTTATAAAACAAATGTGATGACTATGCTCGAGCTACTATTTTCTACAAAATACTTCATCGTAAATAATATTCATCAATCATTAGATATAATAACTCATAAGGAATCAACAAAATCTTTATTTTATAATCCATTTAATACTAAATTTTCATATATTAAAGTGAATGGTAAACCATATACAGTAACTAAAGCTATTTGGTTAAATGATGTTGTAAACCATCCTAAATATAATGAACTTATGAAACAAGTTCGATCTGTTGCTGACGAGTATATTGAAAAAGAATATCCTGTTGAAAGTATTAATAAAGAACGTCAACAACCTTTTATTGTTCCTATGAAATTTGACGATATACCATATCGTTTAAGAAGTGTAATACTACCTAAGTATCGTCACCCATATCGTGAATCTTCAAATCAAGACTTACAAAAATACATAATAGGCAAAAATAGTGATGATGTTAGTAAGTTTTATGAGTTATTTGATAATATTTACGAAAGATACATGGTCGGTAATAAAGATGTTAAAATAGACGAGAAGTTATTAAACGTAGGAATAGACAATATTAATATTGGTTATGATAATAGCTACCCAAAAAAAGAAATATTTGTATTGTTAGATGTGATTGAAGGGGAAGTTAATGAACTAAATAAAAAAGAAGTATACTGTCCGTATACAAACGACTACCTTGGAAATTTACTAAATAACTTGGTATATAAAGTACATTCAACAAAGGTACTTGATAAACCTCGTACAATGTATTCCATTTCCGAAAAAAAATCAGACATTACATCTACAGATACTAAGATGGATTCATCATCGGATAAGAACATAATGTCAGACGCTAATGAAAATACGAATAAAATCGAAACATTATTTTATAGTAAAATATTTAATAGAACTGACGAAAAAAATACAGATATATTAAACAAAACTAAACCAATATTAAAAGACATAGATATGATTACGTTTATAAAAAACAACAATAATGAATTATACGCCATAATTAATAAATCATTGAATACAGTATTTAAATCAACTGATTTTATGAATCAGATTCGTAGAAGTATTAACAACTACCAGACGGAATTAAATATATCAAACGATTATTTGACACAACCTGGTATATTACCTGATAAAATACAAGAGACGAAAAAAAGTATCATATTGTATGAATTATACATAAATATACTTGAATCTATCAAAGCATATGAAGACACAAAACCAGCATCATCAGGTGGTTCTAAATCGTCAAAAAGAAAGAAAAAAGTATTAAATAATACTAAGAAGAACAAGAAATAATATGATTATGTACTGTTTATTCGTTTTATTCTATTGAAGTTCACTTCTTTGTTTTGAAGAATACAGGTTTTCCATCCTTGAATTCTCCAATTTTTTCACCAATTTCTTCATCGGCGTCAATCGCATATATATAACCTTTAATTTCATTAGTAGTATAATATGATTTATTATTGATAATAACTTCATATACCTCTTCCTCTTCTTCCTCTTCTACCTCTTCTACTTCAACTTCTTCCGTCTCTTCTTCTTCCTCTTCTACTTCAACTTCTTCCGTCTCTTCTTCTTCCTCTTCTACTTCAACTTCTTCCGTCTCTTCTTCTACTTCCACTTCCTCTGTCTCTTCCTCCTCTTCCTCTGTCTCTTCCTCCTCTTCTTCTACTTCCACTTCCTCTGTCTCTTCTTCTTCCTCTTCTACTTCAACTTCTTCCTCTTCTTCCAACCTTTTAAACAGGTATAGTCTCGATTCATCCTCTTTTACTAGTTGTTCTAATCCTTCATCTTCCTTTTCCTCCTTTGTAGTTTTGTTTTCATCGACTGTTTCATCAACAGACACAACATCCTTTTTCTTATCATTCATTACTATAATTTTAACAGTATCCTGAACCTCATTAATTGTAGAATGAGTATCAATCTTATATACGATATTTTCATGTTTTTCAATGTCTGTTATCGTAGAAGCGTCTGAATTATTGTTTTTTTCGGTTTTAATTTTAACGTCATTAAACTTGGCAGAATTACACGAACAGGTATTACAATGACATCTACATGTTGTATTTTTATCCAATAATACATCAACCATTCGTTTTAACATTTTGTTTTCATCTACTAATATTTTCTTTTCACGTTCCAAAGCAAGAACGCGTTTCACCGCACGTTTCACGAACGGTATATCGCCGATACATTTATGCATGATGTCGATATCCTTTTTAGATGACATGATTCTAATATTATATTGTTAGTATCATCTTATTATATCATTTCAATTTTATGTTTTACCAGTATATTTTAATCCAATCGGGTGGGAACAAATCTTTTGTATCATGAGATAACGCAGGACCAAACCACATATACGGATAACATATTATTTTATTTCTATTCATATTCAACCATGCGGCCCACCAACTATATGTACTATTTGCGATTATATTATGATTACATAAACTCATAATAAGTAACTGCTTCCAATCTAGTATACTATCATCAACTTTTACAAACTCAAGCTCAGGAAATCGGTTAGAAAGAGTAAAAATCAGTTGTGAAACATCCTCATTATCACATTCCTGACAAAAATAGAGTATACGATAGGTTTTACGGTTACTCATACATATATTACAAAGGGCATTATAATAATATTGTATACCAAGTATCGGGTGAGATTCTTGAATATTTTTATAATCAGCAAAACGAAAATGAACGCTAATTGTTTCTTTATCTGTAAAAAGATGGCTATATTCATGCTGAGTATTGTTTAATTGTTCTTTAAAATGAATCATATGTAGTAACACATTTCTATATTTATCAAAATATCTGTAACTCTGATAATAACCTAGTAACAAAGTTCTAGAACTTGTATTAGGTATTGGAGTATAATGAAAGGTGGTTTCCTTCAAAAGTGGCATTTTCAATAAATCTTCATTAGTGATATTATTATTTGGATTATATGTTGTCAAATTCTTTAATCCCATTAAAAAAGTTTCCCAATAAGTATTTCGTACAATACCTACATGTAATTTTTCAACGTATGGCAACACCACAGTCTTTTTATGTTCTATGCTATAAGCAATCGCGGTAAATAATTGAAATAATTGGTTTCCTAACCCACCCATTAAACGGATTGATATTATATCGGACATTATTCTATCTATACAAAATGTAAAAAAATGTATTTATATCTTTTTATGTTTCTTATGTTGAAGAAACATAAAATTATAATCCAAATGTCTCTTTGAGAATGTCTGTTTTACTTTGTCCCTTCTTTTTTTCACTTTGTCTTTTCACCTTATATACTCGTGTTGAATTAGCCGCCATAGGTTGTTTATTATAATTATTCATAAATGATTCTGTTTCTTCATGAAGTTCAGGTAATATCCTAGTCATTGGTTTATCTATGACTAAAAGCATATGTTCGGATTTTAATAATTTTCGATATTCCTGTATTGATAAATTACCATAATATTTATCTAATAAATAATAAGGGTTTGGAGCTGGTTTAATATTGTTTTTATAATTGTAAACTTTACCATAAATTTGATTCAATAAATGATATCGTTCAAACTTAACAGAATCGTCGATATTTTCTTTCATCAAATATGCTGCTCCACACTCCGGTCTACAAAATGAACCATATCCGTAAATAATATTATCCATATCATACTTAGGTATTAGACAAGTAGGATTGTCATATTCATACGTACACCAAAAACAAGCTACTTTTTTATCTGGATAATCTGACCGATAAAGTTGAAGTTTAATTTCCTTTAGCTTTTCGATAATATCTTTCATGTTAACATCATTATCATTATCATCATCATTGACGACATTTGAGTTATCATTCATATTTTGTTTACATAAACCGCAAATATTATTGTTATTCGCAAGAATCTGCTGGGTAGAATCTATATTAGGTTGAGTAGTACTATATGGTGCGTAGTATTCATTATCTATGTTATAATTAACTACTGTAGGAGGTGCTATTGGATTATATGTTAATGGGTCGTGTACGTGCGATGACATATTAGTAGTATGATGTAATAGATCGTCCATAGAACATTTTAAATGAAGAATAATGTTGGTAATAGCATTTTTATCATTCTGTTCCACATCATCTTTAGTTAATAGCTTGCCGCCTTTAGGTTTTCTTCCACGTTTTTTAGGAACTGAAGATTCTTCCACTACATCAATCGTTTGTAGCTCAGACTTCTTTTTTCGTCCTCTCTTCTTCTTCTGTTCGTCTATCGGCGATTCCATCGATTATCGTATGATAAAATTACTCGAATAACTTTATATTGTTTATAATATGTATTTGGGCAACAATAAAAAAAATGCAGGGCTTTATAATATTATTCAATTATTGCATATTATAACATTTTCTACACATAGGTGCGTAATTACTAGAACCAATAACTACTTGTTGTTCTTCATTAGTCAATCTTTTTGAAAATATAGCTGGTTGATTACATTTAACACAAGAAGCTGATAATTTGGTGACTTTATCACACAATGGAATTAGGTCTAACATTCCACCAAATTTTTGTCGTTTAAAGTCTCCATCCAATCCACATATATACACACTTTTATGATGTTTTTCAACTAGTTCATATACAGTTTCATAAAGGTCAGGAAAGAATTGCCCTTCATTAATAAGAATAGTATCATAGTTATTTATATCGGCTTCTTGACATACATCTTGTATTTTATTTGTGAATATACACGGAATCATAACTTTATCATGTGTAGACAACATCGAATCGTGATATCTATTATCACCTGTAAAATTAATAACCTTAATGTTTTTATTATTAGCATATTCTGAGTTATATATATTAATTAATCGCGTGGTTTTACCTGAAAACATAGGACCAATAATTAATTCCAAGTATCCACTAGGTAAATTCTGCATTATTATAATTCACAGATATTTATTATGTCGTTTATATAAAATAATTACAAAATGACTAAATTCAATTTTTCAAAGATATATTCAAAACGAATCAACATAAACAGATAAATTGTAATATACAAATGACAAGTTCTAGCCAAAGTATTCCATGGGTAGAAAAATATAGACCGACAGAATTTTCAAATATAGTGTTAGATAATACAAATCGAAATATATTTGAAAATATAATCAAAAAGGAGTATTTTCCAAACTTATTATTTTATGGTCCACCTGGAACCGGTAAAACGACAACGATTATTAATTTAATAAACGAATATCAACGCACACATAGTAAAATAAATAAAGAAAACATCATACATTTAAATGCGTCAGATGAACGCGGGATAGACATTATTCGAAATCAAATACAGCAGTTCGTGAAATCGAAGAATTTTTTTGAAGTAGGGATTAAGTTTGTAATATTAGATGAAGTTGATTATATGACTAAAAACGCACAGCAAGCATTGAAATATTTGATGCAGTCAACTAATTACAATGTGCGTTATTGTTTAATTTGCAACTATATAAGTAAATTGATACCTTCATTACAAAGTGAATTTATTTGCATCCGTTTCAATCAATTACCGCAAAAAGATATATATAATTTTATAAAAGTAATATCCGATAACGAGAATTTATATTTACCAGATGATGTTATATATACAATCCAAAGTACATATAAATCAGATATTCGAAGTATGATTAATTTTCTACAGTTAAATCAGAATTTATTGGAATGGAGTGGCAGTATAATCACGGTTGAAATATGGGACAAAATATTTCAATTACACAAGAATAACAAATATTACGAATTAAAACAGTATATTCATGAAGTAAGTATAAAATATAATATTGACAAAAAAAGCGTCATAATAAAATATTTAAACTATATCATTCGTAATAAGAATAATATCAAAACTTCATTTTTAGACCATTCGCAAGTAATAGTGCATTCAGATAAGACAGATTTAAATAATACCATCGACTATTTCTGTGAAAACTTTACTGACAGCTACATATAAAATTGAAACAATATAAAGATGTCTATATTGTTTTAATAATAATAATATAATTCCAATATGGATAATATGTTGGATGATGAATGGAATAGTTTCTTGTCAACACAAGACACTAATCAGTATGATTATACTTCATTCACTAACAATTCCAATACAGGTAAAGCAAATATAACTAATCAACAAGATGAAAGTGATAATACGCAACAACCTGTATTAAATCATAGTGATACACCACCCGAATGCGAAGACTTATATATATCAACAACTACAAAGGTTTTATTTTTAAACCAATCTGTTGACATTCAAAACATTTTCTGGGAAATTCCAATAATAGATTACTGGAAACCAGAAGAAGGAATTTTAAAAAAACAAATAAAAATCGTATCATCAACAAAAGAAGAATTTGAAAAATATAAATGTAAACTAAACAATGTAAAATATTATAATGAAATAGTTATAAAACAAATTGACAATCCTCAAGCTAGACAAGTTAAATTCAAAGACGAACGAAAAATAACCATTGGGATTTCAAAAAAAGATATTATGACTTGTCGTGGTAAAATCAAAAATGCGTTTTATAACTGTTTTGCTTTAATAGCTAGATTCAAATTTGAGAATGTATTTCGTGAAATACATGTGAAGGTATTTAATACTGGGAAGATGGAAATCCCAGGAGTATTAAATGATGAAATTTTATGTATTATTAAAAAAATGATAATAAATTTATTAACTCCATTTGCGAATAAGCCACTAGAGTTTCTTGATTATGATGTAGAGAATAACGTATTAATCAACTCAAATTTCAATTGTGGTTATTATATTAATCGAGATAAATTACAGGCGATTTTATGTAGTTCAAAGTATAATATTGAAACTTCTTATGACCCATGTAGTTATCCGGGTATAAAGTGTAAATTCTACTTTAATAATGAAGGAGGGTTTAATATTGAAACACAACGCGGTCAAATTGTAAATGAAGATAGGAATATGACAATAAGTGAATTGGGTGATGCCTCCAAATACACAGAGATTTCATTTATGATATTTCGTACAGGAAGTTGTCTCATTGTTGGTAATTGTACCGAACGTATATTACGATTTGTATATGAGTTTATAAAAAAAATTTTGATTGATGAATATCATTCTATATGCGTACAAAATATGGATACTGAAATTAAAACAAAAAAAGAAAAGGTTAGAAAAAAGACAATTACATTTACACAAGAATATTACAACCAGATTATTCAGTGAACTATAACACTATTTGTATAACCATGCTACAAATTCACTAGTGGATAATGTATCCCATTTTTTTTTTAATTCATCACCACCAATTGACAATTTTTCAAAAACTATTTCATTTTTTTCTTGTTCGGTAATAGACCCACTTCTTATACGCTTACTTTTTTCGCTCTTTGATAAAATAGTACTTAACAATTCAACATATTTAGTTGTACTCATTGGAAATTTTTGATGCATAAATTCTAGATAATATGTTATAAAATCAAAACGTTCTATATCCATTAAAAAATCATTCAAAAATCTTTTGCAAATGGTAATACGAAAAGAAAAATCATACAAATAATTGTTCCAACATAGTAAAGCATTTACACATTTAGATATTCTTATAAAGAGTGTTCTCCATTCCTTATCATTAATATTTACTGGGTTTGATGATAATGTCATAATGTTAGTCAATGAATTTGATTTATCTTGTGATGTACCGTCATATGTTTCAAATATAGCTTTCTTGTAAATAAACATAACAGCATCTTTATGATTTAAATTGTGTATTAATTTAGATTCGCTTATTTGTTCTAAGTATTCTATCAAATAATAATATGTTTGTTGTGCTTGATAATATGCTTTATCAATATCTTTTGTATTTAAAAGAGTATATTCAAATACACGATGTACTGCTGTAATACCCACTGATAATGTTGTATTACAGTATTCAGAACTAGTTATACTTTCGGAAGTTTGTATTTTATCGATGAATTCGCTTAAAACAAGAGAATATTTATCAATGATTTGTTGTTTGGTTGTTTTATAAGTATTCATCCGTTACATAATAGATATATTTTTTTGAGTTTACTTCTAATGATATTTGCGATTGCGGAATTATTTGTATATTTTTTTGTATGATAATTGTATATTATACACAATGCAAACATATATGCGTCAGCGTTCTGAAAGAAGACTATATGATAAAGTACTATACGAACAACATATCGAACGAATAAAATGTATGTTACCGACAGTTGATAATAATGAGCCACGGAAACATCCTTTCAATCATCGTCGACTACGAGAACTAATCGCTCAAAACAGAAAAATAGAAAAAGAAAACATAAAAATATTACAAAACATAGCAACAGCTATACAACAGCCAACCATTGATAATACTTTATCTAATCACGTCCAAAATATTCGTAACTTCAAAAAACAACTATACCGAACAAAACGTAAAAATGAGTTACAAAAAATTACAGATGAAAACCAGCAACTATTGACACGTATTCAAACAGTACCTCCTACAATTCACATGTCATAATATATTTGTTGGTGAAATTTCAGTAAATATACAATATTCAAAATCCATACATTCAAATTATATACTTATTAATTTAACTATTTAAAGTAATAAGTCATATATATTCATATATTGTGAAAAATGCAAAACGAATCAAAACCAAATAGTGACTATAGATTACCTGAGAGTACCACTTTACAACACGCGGTAAAGCTATCAATAGTAGAGGATAAACCGATAATGATGGATTATTGGACGTCGTCATTGGAGAAAACATCTCTAATTGGCGTAAAAGAAAACCAAGAAAAGCTTTTGGTAAAGAGCGAAGAGGAATATACTAGTCCAATTTCTAAAATATTTAAGGTTGGTTCAGAGTTTATTATTGTGACAGAAAATTCGATTTATTTGATCGATAATAAAATTCCTACGAAACGTATTTCCTCTTAATTTCATAAATTAGTATGTAATTCTATATAGGGTTACATACTTATGGTAAACCATTTGATATATGTGTACGTTGTTCTTCCGATAATTCCTTTGGAAATTCAATATTAAAATTAAAAATCATATTCCCAGCATGTGTATCTTTTTTCATACCTAAGCCTTGAATGACTTGTTTATATCCAGGAGTTATTATTGTAATAGGATTAGTATTATTCATAGATAATTTTTTTCCACTTACATGTACAAATTCAAAGATAAATCCACATAAGGCTTCTTTTAATGTTATTGTTTTATCATATATTAAATCCAAATTACTTCTTTTAAAAGGTGTATCGTTTTTGATTTTTATAATTATATTTACATCCCCTTTTATGTCATTATTTCGATTACCTATATTTTGAACGACTATATTTTCATTATCATTTACTCCAGGTAATACATCTACACGAATAGTTTCTACTTCGTGTTTTTGTGTACCATTTACATTAACTGAACGTTGGATTTCTACAGGA
>Ga0181566_10001272_pt1 | contig 20682 bp, 16 predicted proteins | sample 101ome_15_FD_133762 | JGI IMG/M metagenome (GOLD analysis project Ga0181566, IMG submission 133762) | Coastal salt marsh microbial communities from the Groves Creek Marsh, Skidaway Island, Georgia - 101402AT metaG (megahit assembly) | ecosystem: Environmental > Aquatic > Marine > Intertidal...
TGAATGAGCAAATAGCGATTCCGCTAGAATGCCAAGAAAATGCGACGGTGTTTCGATATGGAAACGATCGTTCTTTAAGGCGAACGCATTCTTCTAATTCTAGAAAGGGTTTGACAAAAAACGGTTCGAAGAATTCGTTTGGTAATTTAGCGGAAGATTGGGAGGCAATTCGTAGTTTTAAGGCAACCAAAATGGAGGAAAAGGAGGGTTTGGATAAACATATTAGTGTAATGCGTGGATTGTTAAACAAAATGTCTCCGAAGAATTACGACACACAGAAAACGGCTATTGTCGAAGAATTAGAGTCTATATTGAAAAATGGTTTGGGACAAGAAGAAGAAGAAAAGTTATTTACAAATATGTTCCAGATTATGTGTGGAAATACATTTTTGTCGAAGTTATATGCGGAGTTGTATGTAGAATTGGTGGGAATGCACGAATGTTTTGAGAAAATGGTCGATGATTTTGTAGAAGATTATAAAAATAGTTTGCAAAATATCTATTATGTTGATCCGAATGAGGATTATGATGGGTTTTGTGAATACAATAAAACGAATGATAAGCGAAAATGTTCTGTTCATTTTATTGTGAATCTGATGATATTAGATATGGTATCGAAAGACAGTGTAATGAATATAATAGTGGAATCATTGGGTTTAATTCGAAAGTATATGTTTGAAGAAAATCGCCAAAATGAAATAGAAGAATTGAGTGATAATGTGGTATTGTTTGTAAATAATAGTGTTTCTCATTTGAATCATTTAGAAGATTGGGAATCAAAAATAGTGATACATATAAAGGAACTTACAAAGTGTAATGTAAAGGAATATGTTAGTTTTTCGAGTAGAGCTAAATTTAAATTTATGGATTGTAAGTGTTGATTGTAAGACATTTTCTAATGTTATTTTATAAAATGTCTTATACAGCTTTAACTGATGGACCAGATACTACAGTAGGGTCAATAAAATGGGCAGTAAAAACATTTTTAGATGGAACTTGGACTCCTGCTTATCAAGCTACTTATGGACCTACGATGAATGATTGGAATACTTCTAGTGTAACAGATATGAGTGAAATGTTTCAAAATAGAACAACCTTTAATGAAGATATTAGTAATTGGGATACTTCCAGTGTAACAACTATGGAAAATATGTTCAATGGTGCCTTAGCATTCAATCAAGATATTGGTTCGTGGAATGTAGGTAATGTAACTACTATGCGGTCTATGTTTAATAGCGCCCGTGCATTCAACCAAGACATTAATAATTGGAATGTAAGTAATGTCACTAATATGGCGTATATGTTCAGAAGTACCTATGACTTTAACCAACCTCTAGGATTATGGAATGTAAGTAGTGTGACTAGAATAGAGAATATGTTTGATGGAGCATCTGACTTTAACCAACCTCTAACAAATTGGGAAAGAGTCGGTTCTACGCTTGGTAATGTGACTAGAATGGATGGTATGTTTGAAGGAGCGTCTGCCTTTAATGAAGATATTAGTGGATGGAATGTAGGCAACGTGACGAATATGAACTTTATGTTCAGTAATGCATTAGTCTTCAATCAAGATATTGGTTCCTGGAATGTAGACAATGTGACGAATATGTATCATATGTTCAGTAATGCAATTGAATTCAACCAAGATATTGGTTCTTGGAATGTAGGTAATGTCACTACTATGGAGAGGATGTTCAGTGGTGCCTATTTCTTCAACCAAAACATTAGTGGATGGGATACTTCAAATGTCACAAATATGCGGAGTATGTTCGCTGGTGCCGTTTCTTTCAACCAGCCTATTCAATCATGGACAGTTGGTAGTTCTACTATACTACATGATATGTTTTCAAATCCGTGTGGAATGAATCCAAATAGTTATGGACTTACTCCTCCCACACCTCTTTATACTGAATTTAATAATGTAGTACCGTTAGTTGATGGTGATAGTTCTACAATTGGAACATTACGTTGGGCAGTAACTACCTTTTTAGATGGAACATGGACTCCTGCTTATCAACTTACTTACGGTACAACTATGAATGAATGGGATGTTTCTCAAATAACAGATATGAGTTTATTGTTTCGAAATAGAAATACCTTTAATGAAGATATTAGTAATTGGGATACTTCCAGTGTCACTACTATGGGGTATATGTTCCGTAGCGCAACTTTCTTTGATCAAGATATTAGTGGATGGGATGTGTCCAATGTTACAGATATGTTTACAATGTTCCTTGGTGCACAAAGTTTTAATCAAGATATTGGTGGATGGAATGTGTCCAATGTGACTACTATGGGAGGAATGTTTTATCTTGCCAGTTCCTTCAACCAAGACATTAGTGGATGGAATGTAAGCAATGTGACGAATATGTTCTTTATGTTCTTATTAGCAGTTTCCTTCAACCAGCCTCTAGCAAATTGGGAAAGAACTGGTTCAACATTAGCCAATGTGACGAATATGTCGAATATGTTCCGTGGTGCCTCTGCCTTCAACCAACCTCTAGAACAATGGAATGTATCGAATGTGATTATTATGTCGAATATGTTCAGTGGTGCCTCTGCCTTCAACCAACCTCTAGAACAATGGAATGTATCGAATGTGATTACTATGCGTAGTATGTTTGAAAATGCCTCTGTCTTCGACCAACCTATAGAGCAATGGAATGTAGGCAATGTGACTGATATGGGGTATATGTTCTTTTATGCCTCTGCCTTCAACCAGCCTCTAGAGCAATGGAATGTATCGAATGTGACTAATATGGGGGGTATGTTCTATGTTGCCTCTGCCTTCAACCAGCCTCTAGAGCAATGGAATGTAGGCAATGTGACTAATATGGGGTCTATGTTCTTCGGTGCCTCTGTCTTCAACCAGCCTATAGAGCAATGGAATGTAGGCAATGTGACTGATATGAGGAGTATGTTCTATTTTGCCTCTGTATTCAACAAGCCTCTAGGGCAATGGAATGTAGGCAATGTGACTACTATGAGGAGTATGTTCGGTGGTACCGCTGCCTTCAACCAGCCTATAGGGCAATGGAATGTAGGCAATGTGACTAATATGGGGTTTATGTTCCAGTTTGCCTCTGCCTTTAACCAAGATATTAGTGGTTGGAATGTAGGCAATGTGACTGATATGGACCAGATGTTCATTAATGCAAGTTCATTTGACCAAGACATTAGTCATTGGAATACTACAAATGTAACTACTATGCGAAATATGTTCCAAGGTGCAACTGCCTTCAACCAAGACATTCGTTATTGGGTGGTTGACAGTTCTACTACATTAACCGATATGTTTCAAGCTCCATGTGGAATGAATCCAAATACCTATGGTTTTACTGTTCCTACTCCGTTATATACAGAGTTTAATGTTCAAAGGCCGTTCATTGATGGTCTTGCTAGCACAGTAGGTACTTTGGATTGGGGTATTAGTCTTTATTTGAATGCCAATGGTTCGAAAAATACTACAGGACAATGGACCACTTTTTATCAAGCTGTATACGGAACCACTATGAATGATTGGGATATTTCATTAATTACAACATTAGCAGACACATTTTACAATAAAACATTGTTTAATGAAGATATTAGCAATTGGATTGTTTCTAGTGTAACTACCTTTTATAGAACATTTGCGAATACAAGTTTTTCTGGAAATCTTTCATTATGGGGTGTTAGTTCAAGTGCTACCACACTAGAAAGTATGTTTCAATCATCGAAAATTACTGCTTTAGACGTGAGCACCTGGGATTTAACCAGTGTGACTACTCTTTCACTTATGATTACAGATAGTCGACTTACACCTGAAAATTATGGTAACTTTTTAATTAGTTTAAATAACAACGCCACTTTACAAAATGATTTAATATTAGGTATTACGGGTGTTATTTATCTGTCGGACAATGCTTCGGTAGTAACTGCTTACGATAGTTTGACAAAACCCGTAGTTGATGGAGGTAAAAATATGACTATTGACAGTGTAGAAAATTATAGTGTTGCAGAGTTAAATGAATTTAATGCATCAAAAATCGAGCTAAATGCAAGCACAACAAATAAAATCGCAAATGTAGGACAAACCACTTATTTCTTTGATAGTGGCGGACCCGAATACGCAAATTCCAATAATGAAAACTATAATATTACCTTGCTTCCTGGAGGTAAATTTAGCACAATTACTTTAGAAGGTACTTCCTGGTTAAATACAGGAACCACGTTGAAAATATTTTCCTCAAAAGAATCGACTGTCCCTTTGGTGGATACAAGTTCTATTACACCAACACCTATTTCATTAACCGGAAGTCAGTTTTACGTGACCTTTGAAACAGATAGCACTTCTGTTCGAAATACGGGTTTCAATATTAAAATCACTTTAAGTGGTCTGAAATTACCATGTGGATTACGCAATTATGGATTTAGCGTGAAACAAATATTAGCATTTGGTTATACTCCATGTGAACTAATGAAAGCGGGATGTGGTTTCACTCCAGCTGATTTAGTTCGAGCAGGTGTTCCTCCACACCAAATATGCAGATATAGTGATTATTTCAATTTCTAAATGCATATTCGCATACTATTTTGTTTTTATGAAATAAAAAGTTACATAAAAACACTAATATATTTCGTCGTAAATGTTTATATTACAAGTCATCCCATTATTATTGTCTTTATAGTAAATGAAAAAAGAGTATTCGATTAATTAATCTTGTAATGGTTTACGAAGTCCTCCTCATCCGCCACCTTTAACCTTCTTTTTCCGAAGGGGATTCATAAACGTATCTAAAAACACATATACAATGTAAAGTAAAAACAATGTTATAATGGTATATGTGGTCCAATTTTCAGCTAAAGCCAAGTCTTTTGTCATTTATATATTAGCTTTCGATTTTTTAACGTCAATCAATTCCATAAAAATTCCTATAAATAGTATAGATGGTCCAATCAAATATCAATAAAAAAGTAAATTACACAGAAAAAAGAGACATCGATTATGAAGATAAACAACACCAGTCCATGCCATATACTATGGAACTGTTTGACAAGGAAGTCGTTATTTTATTTGGAAAACCGAATTATACACATATCAATGACAATATTGGTTATTGTTCGATTTATTTAGTCGTCAATAAAAAGATTTACTCAAAAATCGGTGTTTACGAATTCCCCTTAAAAGAGAAAAAGAACCGGATCATCGATGACGACGAAATTAATATTGATGAAATGAATGACGACGAACTATTGTTATTTACTTTTGTAGATGAACGTTTTATCGATAATGCAGGTTCAACCGATTCTATGTTTAAAGAAAATAGCCCAGATACCAATAGACATGCTTTAGACGAATTAAATAAAAAAGGATCACCTGAAATTGTCGAAATCGAAGTAAATGACTTGATTGACGAAACAGATGAAGATGAAGCAGTAAAAGTCCGAATAAAGTCAGCCGACACGTCTTCAGTCATTCGAACAAACAACCAATTGTTAAAAGAAGGAGTGTTTAAAGTAGACGAATCCATCAAACTACCTAAACCCCTTGTAGAAGAAACCGAAGAAAACGACAAGGAAAATCGATCGAATTATAAAAAACACGACTCCTTCAGAGACAATTGGATCCAAAAGTTCCTCCGAAATAAACATTACGGAATCCACGACGTTGAAAATAATGGTGATTGTTTCTTTGCTGTTTTAAGGGATGCATTTAGTCAAATCGGTTACATAACCACTGTGAAAAAACTCCGCGCAATCGTTTCCAAGGAAGTCACGCAAAACGTATATCAACAACAACGAAATCTTTATAATATGCTAAATGACATTAAAGATGGTTATGAAAGGGAAAAAAAAGAAATCAAGGAAAACAATGCAAAACTAAAAGAACGCGAAAAAATGGTCAAAAAAGATAAAGACGCAGCTGCGAAACTTTTAGAACAAACAAAGGAACTGAAAAAACGTTATGATGAATTAAATGAATTAATCAACGAACAAAACAATTTAATGGAAGAAAACGTATCGGATTTTTCAAAAATACACAGTTTAGAGGAATATCGTGAATATATTATGTCTCCGAAATATTGGGCAGACAGTTGGGCAATATCCGTGATTGAAAGAGAGTTGCAAGTGAAAATGATTATTTTGTCCGAAAGAGCATATTTAGAAAAGGACTATGACGGAGTATTAATGTGCGGTGAGGCGAGTCCGGATTTACAAAAAAAAGGTATTTTCCAACCCAAACATTATATTATGACAATGTTTAGTGGAAATCATTTTAAATTGGTGTGTTATAAAAATAGACGCATTTTAACATTTTCGGAAATACCTTATCGTATAAAGGGGTTGATTATAAACCGATGTATGGAAAGTAAACATGGAATCTATTCTTTAATTCCGGATTTCCAAGACGCACAAGACAAAATGGGAATTTTACGTGAAAATAACCAAGAAAAGGCATCACAAGAATCGAAACATTATTCTTTGGAGGAAAATATCCAAGATGAAGACGAAAAGGAACATGTGCAAGAAAATAGCTCTTTCTATGACAAATCCACTGTATTTGTTTTCCATCGCAATTCGTCACACAAACAACCTGGACAAGGTGTTCATGAAAAGATCAAAAAAGATCAAATCGGATTGTATATTCCATTATCGACGAAACCCTTTAAACATTGGCGTAGAAAATTAGACGATAGCTGGAATGAATCGCCGTTTGAAGTGGAAGGTAAGAAATACGCGAGTATAGAACATTATTATCAAGGAGCTAAATTTAAACAGAACAACCAAGATTTCCAATCATTATTTAGTTTAGAAAGCAATAGTCCGTTTTCCAAGGACGTTGATCTGGCAATATGCGCTGGAAGTAAAACCGGTAAACCGACGAAAAAATGTAAGGAAAAAATGAAAGGCGAGGATTTATTGTTGAGACCCGATACAGTAAAGATCGACCCCGATTTCTATGACAAACGTGCCAATGAAGAACGAATGAAGGCTTTGCGGGCTAAATTTACTCAAAACGTTGATTTGAAAAAAATATTGTTGGCAACAAAAGACGCTGAATTAAAGCATTTCGAACGCGGGAACCCGTTACAAAATGATGGATTGTTAATGGCGGTTCGTGAATATATTCATCGCGAGGAAAAGTAGGATTCATAAAATAGATTCATAATATATAGTAATTATTATGAATGAAAACGAAAAACAAATACTATCGTATATTGAAAAAGAACTTCCCAAGGATTTTTGCCCGAAAATAAATATAAATTATAATTCACGTGTCTTGGAAAACTGGATAAAAATAATGCATCAAGGCTACAAACAATACCATAATGTAAAAAGAACCATCGGTATATCCATTTATAAAGAAGTAAATGACCAAGAGCTCGATTATATGCCAAAAGAGCTATATCATGTGCTTAAAAACACGGAATTTCAGCGTTTTTCTTTCCAATTTACATTAAAAACACCGGTTTTGAGGAAATTTAACATCTTTTTATATGTTCCTCTTGGAAATCATCTTTCAAAGACTACCATACACAAGCTATTTGAGAAAGTGTATGTATGGTTTTTCTTTGTATCAAGGTATTCAAATACTGAATGTTCCAAGACAATGAACCTACATATATACAAAATGGACCAAAACAAGGAATTTCCAAGACAAAAAGAACCTCTTGGACCGATTCATGTAAATAGTGCATTTACGACTTCATGTTTACCGGAAACGAGCATTTATATTTATAGGAACGAAGAATGGGGAAAAGTAATGATCCACGAGAGTTTCCATAATTTCGGCTTGGATTTTTCCAGTTTAGATGAACACTACGGGAAAAGTACAATGTTATCCATGTTTCCCCATGTCGAAACACATAGCATACGCATTTTCGAATGCTATTGCGAAACATGGGCCACATTTTTTAACAGTTTGCTTTATAGCTTCTTACATACGCAAAACAAAACAAATTACGATCTCGTTTTGAAAAAGACGCAAATCATTATGCAAAGGGAATGTGCATTTAGTTTAATGCAATGTGCAAGTATATTAAAGCATTATGGGTTTACTTATACGAGTTTTTTGGATCCACGCAATCGAGGTAATAAAATGGTCGAACATACGAATGTATTGAGTTATTATATATTGAAGTGTATATTGCTCTGTCATTTTGACGAGTTTTTTACATGGTGTAAGAAAAACAACGAACATATAATTTGTTTCCGACAAAATTACAAAACCATAGAAGAATTTATCCAGTTTATTTCGAAACATCATCGTAAACCGGAATTCCACCGAAAAATGAGGCACATAGAAAATAGCCAAAATATTCCTTTAAACAATACTTTGCGGATGACATTATATGGTTAATAAAATTGATTGACATACTCAGTGTTAACGGACCCATAAAAAAATCAATTATTTTATGGGTATATTGCATTTAAATAGATTCCTAATTGATAATTGCAAAAAATCGAGTATCAAGAAAATCAAATTGCAAGAACTAGCAAATAAAACCATTGCCATTGATACGAGTATTTATTTATACAAATATTTGTCTCAAAATGCATTGGTCGAGAATTTCTATTCCATGATATCCCTTTTTAGGACGTATTCAATCATCCCCATTTTCGTATTTGACGGGAAACCACCACCGGAAAAAAGAGATGCAATCGAAGAACGGAAAATGGAACGCGCAAATGCCGAGCAGAAATACAAGCGTTTGGAGGAAGAATTCAAAGAAAAGGAAGCAAATTTGTCTACAGAAGAAAAGAAACAATATTTACAAGAAATCGAAGAACTAAAAACGCATTGCGTCCGTCTAAAACGTAGTGATATTGAATTGGTGAAAAAACTAATACAATATTATGGTGCGTGTTATTATGAATCAACAGGAGAAGCAGACGAAGTCTGCGCATCACTCGTATTATCCGGAAAAGCATGGGCATGTATGAGTGACGATATGGATATGTTTGTATATGGTTCTTGTCGCGTATTACGACATTTCAGTATTGTAAACAAGAGCGTTTTATATTACGATTTACCTTCAATATTGGACGATCTGAAAATGGACATGAAAATATTCCGGGAAATAAGCGTATTGTCTGGAACGGATTACAATATACATAGTTCTACATCGCTAACGGAAACGATCAAATGGTATGAAGAATACATCAAACAACCAAACAAAATGGAATATGCGTTTTATGACTGGTTGGTAAAGTATACCAAATACATTTCCGATGTGAAAACATTGCAGAAAATATATCAAATGTTCTGTTTAAAGGAAGAAGATTTCGAAAAAATAGAAATAACAAATATAACATTACAAGAATACAATCAAAATGTTCTTCATGATTTCCTAAAGGACCATGGATTTGTATTTCCAATTACAAATGTATAAATTACAAAGAAACAAAGAATTCTATTTTTTTTGCAACGAAGATTCGAAATACATTTCTTTATCATTTAAAACCCGTTTTTTCTTATACATGAAACAGGCGTCATAGAAGAAATGTGATCGAACTTGTTGGAATATGGCGATTTCTCCTTCAGAGCTTTTTATTTGGATTAACATGTCCATTAAATTGTATGCTTTCCAAAATTGCGAAAAAAAAGCTTTTTTCTCTAAAAAATGATTAATATAAGCATAGCACAAACGTTTCATAATCGGATGTTTCGCAACAGAACCCATAAAATCACTATTGAAAGTATTTAATTCAATTTCTTCCATATTTTTCGCTAAAACAATTGTTTTCGTTTCAGGAACAATATCTAAATCACACAACGGCTCTAATTTCGAACTTGCAACATAACCGCCCCTTTCATACAATAACACAAACCGCAAAAAATCTGCCTTTAGTCCAAAATTTTTAATTTTGTGAAACACTTGTGTATAAATTTCAGGTAGCGGTTCGAGGATTTTATATGCGTTCTGATTGTGAACATGAATAATAGTATAATCAGGCATAGTATCATTCCATTTTTGTAAATTACTATTATCATATTTTAAATCATTATGCATTAAATATACCTTTTGAGGAATCATTATATTATTACAACAAAACTGCAAACTAGAAAAAAATCGCTGCATATATAAATGAGATTGTTTACTTATTTTATAATATTATTTTTTATTACATTTCTCCTTTTCATGTTCTTTTTTCGCAACCAAATAGACGGTTATCATAACTATAAGGATTGTATTGACCAAGGATTTTCCAAAGAATTTTGCGTCCAAACACCTTGGTCGTTGTTTAGCACATCTACTTGTTTATGTGAAAACGGACAAATAGGTAGTTATTTACCAGGGTTTAGAGGACAATGCGTATGTGGTTATGTATAAAACAAAACTCGCTTTATACATAAGTATTTATAAAGGTAAACGTTCTACTTTACTACCGTCTGGCAAATACATAGGAATGATTTGAGAAGGTTCAATCACAATTGATTTATAGGGAACATTCTTGAACTTTGTTGCATCTAAATCCTCAAATGTCATTTCCAAGAGAAAACGTTTATTATCATCCGCTAACAAATGACTAAAGCTTTCTTTGCCATATAATCTCTCGTAATTTTCTCCAATATGTTCCTTTACCGAATCGACTAAATATGTTTTTCCGGATTTACTTGGTCCATATACCATAATATGAACATTTTTTTGAAGTGCCTCCAATAGTTCAGTTTGCAGTTTTTCGAATTCACCGTGATTGACTTCTATTTTGTCACTCATTATACATTCTACGTATAATTATTTTTAATATATGTTGTCCATAATAGATAAATTTTTATATAATAGAAAGGCTTAAAACAATAATACAATACTGTTTTAAGTTGGTATGACGAAAATCGAAAACGACCCTAAACTTGATTTTCATCAAGTTCTCATTAAACCCAAGCGTTCGACCATCAATAGTCGATCAAAAGTGGATCTAAATCGCGAATTCCATTTTAAATATTCACCTGTATTATGGAAAGGTGTCCCGATTATTGCGGCAAACATGGATACAATCGGCACATATGAAGTATACAATGCTTTAAAGGAATATAATATGATCACTGCTCTTCACAAGTTTTATAGTTTGGAAGATTACAGGAAAATGCTTGTAACGGGTCTTGATCCCAATTATTACATGGTATCTACGGGAATCGGGGAAAAAGCATTCGAAAATCTTTCAAACATCCTAAATGAAATACCTTGTTATTGGATCTGTATTGATATTGCAAACGGATATATTTCGGATTTGGTGGATTTTTGCTCTAAAGTCCGTGAAACATGGCCAGACAAAATCATATGCGCTGGTAATGTCGTGTCCGGAGATATGGTTCAAGACCTAGTATTGTATGGAAAAGTGGATGTGGTAAAAATCGGCATTGGACCCGGATCCGCATGCACCACACGTTTGAAAACAGGTGTGGGTATGCCGCAATTGTCCGCCATTTTGGAATGCGCTGAATACGCCCATCGTTTTGATGCACACATTATAGGCGACGGCGGTATTACTTGCCCCGGAGACGCCTCCAAGGCGTTCGGTGCAGGGTCCGACTTCATTATGATGGGCGGTGCTTTTGCTGGTCATGAAGAAAACCCAGGTGAAATACAAACCCAATCAGACGGAACACAAATGAAAGTATTTTACGGCATGAGCTCACAAATGGCTATGAACAACCATTATGGCAAAATGGAGAAATACCGAGCGTCCGAAGGACGTGAGCTAAAAGTACCGTTTAAAGGAAAACTCGAAAATACAATTTTAGACTATTTAGGAGGTATTCGAAGCACGTGTACATATATTAATGCAAAAACGATTAAACAGATGTCGAAATGTACGACGTTTGTGATTGTGTCACAACAAGTAAATAATGCGTTTGGAGGATAACACATGAAAAACAGTTATTAAATATATTACACATGAAAATGTAATATATTTTCTTATTCAAATATCTTCGTTATATGTTCATATATTCAGGCACTTAGGCAGCGACAGCAGCATCAGCCTTGATGAAGTGATGCTTCATGTAAGTCTGAAGATTGAAGTAACTCAATTGGTCACCCTTCTTGATCTTAAGAAGTTGGGTCAACTTAGTATCAGGGTTGATGAAGCGACCGTTGTCCTTGTTTTGAAGACCGTTAGCAACAATGTACTCGTTGATCTCCTTGCTTACAGCAGTTCTAGCCATCTCAGTTCCGATGTCCTTTCCTAGGAAACGAGCAAGCTCGTCACTGATACGTGCAGGCTTTACGAAACCAGAAGGAGCTCTGTTACCAACACGTCTCTTTCTCTTGTCAGCAGCCTTTTGAGCAGCCTTCAATTCACGTACAATACCCTTCTCAAGAGTCTTAAAATCAGCCTTCAAGGAGGAAAAGATACTAGATAATTGTTGAAGCTTAGCGCTGAACTCAGACATCTTTTGTTCAGTACTGGAAACCTCCTGAACAACTTCGTTGGCAGGAGCAGCCTCTACAACAGGAGCAGGAGTCTCAACAGGAGCAGCTACTTTGGTTGCCTTCTTAGCAACAGTCTTCTTAGCAGTGGTTTCTTTAGGGGTAGTGGTGGTTTTAGATGTTCTGACCATTCTATACACTCTATAGTGACCTTTTTTTAAATGGTTTAACGCATTATAAAATAAATTATGCCTAAAGTTTTTGCTGGAGTTACCGTCTATAATTAATATATACGTTTCATATTAATATTAATTCGAAAAAATAGTATAAAGAACTGATTAACTCTATATGGTTTCATTTTATAATACATTTAGTAAAATCTAGTCCTATTATATAATGAAAAACATTGTAAATCAATTGTTTTGGATATTTGTCGGAGTTGTTGTTTTCATTGCGTTATATTATAGCAGTGAAGTAATCCAAGAAGGTTACAGTGGACGTAGAAGACGTGGACCTCATAGAAGACATGGACCTCATAGAAGACATGGACCTCATAGAAGACATAGACGTAGTCCAAGATACTACGGTAGACCTTATTATCACGATAGACATTATTATTATGGTAGACCTTATTACTATGATAGTTATTATAGACCGGATGTATACGTTTATCCTGTATATAACCCTTATAAATCATCTAGCTTTACGGACTATTTGCGTTGGTTATTTGGATATCCTCCTCTTCAAATTTAGGATTTGACTTCGTTATTTGTGTTTACGTGCTGAAAGATTTAAAATAAGACATTTTAAATCTTTGATGGTTTAAACCTGGAAAAATAATACGAAAACAACAAACAGACGTCCGACTGTGTATCCCGCAACATTTTTCCAAGGAGTTAAATCCAACTTTTCGCCAATAATACTTTGCATTGTATTTTCAATAAATCCTGCATAGGTTAACGCAAAAATATTAATCAACGTGGTAATCATTAAATTGCCTAGACGGTCATTACCCGCAATACTGTGAAACAGTGGTTTTAAATGTTTAAATCCAAAAAATACCAAAAAACCTACAATAGTAGCAAACAACGTCATATAAGAATATTCAAAATAGATCTTGTATTTTGGATCCAGTTTGGAAATCATTTTATTGTCTTCTAAATAAGATACCGAAGAATTAATAAAATAAAAAACCAAAATAAGAAACAATAAAAACGTCAAAAACAAATAACTTTCATTGAATTCACTTGTCAATAATTTCATATTATATAAAACCAATATATAATAATTTAGAAATACTTTCCATTTTACACCTTTGAATATTTAAAAAATGGATTCATATAACCACGGCATTGTTCTTCGTGCGTCATGTGATACAAATGTAAACGCAGTGAGAATTTGAAAAATACCTAGTTCTCGATGAGTTTCATCAATACCCATATGCGTAATATCTTCCATTGCAGTTAAACAATAATCCTGTATTTGACTATAAATAAGATCACGGTAATTAAACGATATCGAAATAAACGGGTCCCACAAAGGACAAATACGAATCTTTAAAGAAAAAGGCAAACGCGAACGATAATTCCATATGTCGCGCAAAATACGGAAAAAACGCATCATATCACCGAAATTCAATTGGACGAACCAGTCTTTATTTGTATAATGTCCATGGTGATCGAATTCTATAAACAAACTATCAATCCGACGCTGTGTCGTGTTTTGTCGCAAAGCATGTAACTTATTTGCTACTTCATTACTATTATAATGATCCGGCAAATCAATCGAATTCAAACGACGTCGAACGAATTGTGTTTGAAGGAAATTATTATTAAAAATCTCTTCGTTGCTTTTATTTGCAAATTTTTCTTTATACAATATCTTGTTAATACGATACGTCTTTTGCATATACGGAATATATTCTTCCATCGATTCTCGTGTATATGGGTTTTCCATCTTTCCTTTTCGCTTGTAATATGTTAACAACGAATTTAAATCAAATCCGTATATTTGTTTCGATAATTGGGATTCGTAACTAAAAAAATCAAACATCTCGATTTCCTCTAGAGGTTGCATTGTGCAAAAATCGGTTTCGTTAATACATATTTTTCGATTACGTAATGCAGGTCCTCGCAAAATAATTAACTGTTTTACAAACAAACGTCTGATGTTTTTTTGTATTAATAATGCCTTTTCTTCTTGATTGTATATTTTCTCAACACGTTCTAATAGTTTTTGTTTACTTCCAACCAATCCAAAATCATGTATTTTATTGCTGATCTTTTTGTAAAATAGCTGTTTTGAGCGAATTTGACACTTATTAATATTATCATGAATTTTCTTTTTAAAATCACGTATAATGCATTTCAGTTCACTTATTTTTAATTTTGTAATATGCTTGTTTTGTATATTATTTTCTTGAACAATCTCATTTTCTAAATTACAAGTGTCCATTATGTATACTACTTTTAGATATTTTATTTATTTATATACATTTATCGCGAAAAATCATTATTTTTAACAATATTATACGAAAAAACACCAAAAATGGCGATTTTCATGACCATTGTGCATACATTTTTTAGAAAATTGATTTAAAGAAAAACCTTCTATGTATTTCATATTAGCAAAGTTTCTTAGCAGTAATGTCAAAGCCAGTTGTAGTACCTTCAAGCGAGTGGAATCCTTCCGCAATCAAATTTATGCCACCTAAGGTTAATAAGAGTGGTGGAAAATCGGTGAGTGTAATTAACACTGAAACCAAACGTTCTTTGCATGTAAGCACCCCTCTAATGATGACATGGGGTATTAGCGATTTTGTAAATGATGCAGGTGAATCTGATGGACGTTTTAACATGACTCTCAACTTTCCTACTCAGGATTATAGAAAGCCATCTACCGATGAATTCTTAGAAAAATTACAACAATTTGAAAATAATATTTTAGACGCAGCAGTCGAGAATTCTGAGCTATGGTGGGGTGAGGAAATGTCTCGTGAAGTATGTAAACATAGCTTTTATCCTATTGTCAAGTATGTGAAGGATAAGGCTACTAAGAAAATCGATCCTTCGAAGTCCCCTTCTATTAAAGCCAAGGTGCCTTGTTATGATGGAAAATGGGCGATCGAATTGTATGATACAAATAACAATTGTATTTTCCCAGACGACGCAAAGTCTCATTTGACTCCTGTTGATTTAGTTCCTAAGTTGAGTCAAGTAGCATGTGTGATTCAATGCACTGGTCTTTGGATTGGTGGTAAAGGTTGGGGTGTAACCTGGAAATTGATTCAAAGTGTTGTCAAACCTAAGAATGTTGAATCTGTATATGGAAAATGTCATATTACCCTAAGTGATGAAGATCGAGGTGCAATTGCAAGTCAAGTCATCCAAGAAGGTGACGATGTAGATGAGGAGGAACAAACATCTGTTTTCACAAAGACTAAGGAAGTCGATACCGTTGCAGAAGATAGTGACGAAGAGGAAGAAGAAGTTGTAGTAGAACCTCCTGCGCCTGTAGTAAAGAAGGCGAAGAAAGTCGTAAAGAAGGCGATTGAGCAAGAAGCTGAAGTAGTGGAGAAGCCTAAGAAGAAAGTGGTAAAGAAGAAGGTGGTTTCAGCAGAAACATAAGTAAATATAAGTAATACCTAGTAAATATATATTAAAAACCTGTAATTTATAAATTTTTCATGATTTATAAATTAGAATTCAATTAGCAAAACGACAATAATGTCGGATCGTTTGCTTACATTATATATGTTTTGAGTAGAGATCTGACTAATTCCTTGGTGCGGAAACCGGATTTCTTGCAAAGGTCGCATTTTCAAATCATTTTTATTGTATTGCAATTCCTTATTACCGACTTTAAACACCAATAACGATTTCTGCCATATATCACGTATATTATATTTCTTGTATAGTATAATATTGTTTTTTTCATCGATTTCCATGTTTTCCTTTAAACAAGGTATTATTTGGACATTCATTTCCTCATTATTTATTTCATATTCGAGATCATGATGCCACAAGGGTATATACAACGTCTCATCTTGCACCTTCAACTTATATAACTGATCTTCTTGCAAATCCTCCAGTTTCGGACGTAAGATATACGTCTTCTTGGAATCCTTCTTTTGTAACTCGATTTCCTTCAATTGTGTCAAAAAATCTTCACTCAACGGCAAATGTATACTGTTTTGCATTATTATACTGGTAAATTTACTTAGCATTTTACTGTCCAATTGTTTCAATAAATCGAGAGCTTTATGCTCACAATTATTACACAACCGTTCGATAATGGAATGAAATAATTGCGTTTTGATTTCGAAAAATAGATCACTATGAAGGAAATGTCCTAAATAATGCGTCCATAAAGACGAAAAATCAACGTTTTGAGGATATGCTTCGTTATGTTCGCTTTGTTTGTTTTCTTCAAACCCATTTTGCATCCCATCGTCATGTAAATACTTGTAGTATTTCATTGCATTTTCATATGCATCATGTATTTCTTGGAATTTCTTTCCGGAATCTTCGTTGTGATTTTTGTCTGGGTGATAACATCGCGCCAAATTATAATATTGCTTTTTCAATAAGGATTCGTTGATTTCCTTTTTATCGATATTATTTAATTCCAATACTTGTAAATAATGACTAATTGGATAATTCATTTGTAATACTTAGGAATATATTCTCTAAATGGTATATGGGACGATAATTATTATTGTATTGCTTTAATAAGTTAGGCAATTTATTGAGGATTTTCGTTAACGATTCGCTATTTATTTGTTTCGTTTGCACCAACTCAAATAATATCGTAGTCACCATTTCATGCACATCCACGTTATAAATCAACAAATCATACAATAACTCGCGAAATGCGTAATAATTCATGTCTTCAAGAACCATTATTTCGAGAAGCTGTGTGTGCAATTTATCAAACAAATCCTCTTGCAACTCTTCTTCGTCCTTTATGTTTTTTAAACTCTTGATTTCCTTCAAATTCAATATATTCTTTTCTTCAATGTCCATCTTCAATCCCATTTTCTTATAATGTTCCTTTTTTGGTCGCATAACCGGTAAAATGTAACAATGGTTAATAATGTTTATAGGTAAAAAACTAATATGTTCGGTTAACAAAATGAATCGCAATTGAATAGCCAAATTATTGTGATTGTATTGCTGCATATAACTATAGAATATTTCCAAGAGTTCGCTGTGTATACAATGGAAATTTTTACACAATATAATACCCATTTTTTCCTTCTTTAAAGATACGACTTCTACAATTTGCCCAAATAACTCGTGCCATATGACTTTTGAATGACAACCCAGCAACATTAAATCGACTTCAAAGTGTATGTCGCTTATTTTATATGACACTTCGCCTTTTTCACTAATAACCGTCATCATTTTTTCGTATTTCAATTTACTTGGACTGTATTTTTCAATAATATGTAGTGCTTGACTATATTTACCCGTACCACTTGGACCATGCAACATGATATTCCTGAATTGTTCTATGTTTGAAGGAAGGTTTCTGTAAAAGGGGGTCAATTCATTGTGTATATTGTGTGTTTTGACTTTTTGCACATATTCTTCGTAATGTGTTTCGTGAAACTTCATATAAAACATAGAATTATACTTTTATATGAAAAATAACGGAATTCTTTTATCCACTTGTGCTTTGGAAACGCAACTTGGATAATGTATTGGCAATTACCAAATTAATAACGGCGAGTATAATCGCCACAAAACAAAACAAGAATATAAACAATTTGTAACCTCCCGAGAAATTCAGTGCAGAGGACTCGTCTGCGTAATTGTTAAAATATACATACAACAATGCGATTACAATATATGTCAATAAAAGACTCATTAATTTATAATTGTTTATTTTCATTTCATTTGATCTCGAAATATTCGGTTCTTCTTTGTTTTTCTTCAAATACGAATATGTCATAACCATCATTAATGATGATATAAACTGCATGATTACCGATGGAATAATAACAAACCATAATGGAAACAATATTGTTTGCGACGGAAGATAACGATTTTCAGGTATTTGCATGACCAATGATTTCAAACCACGATTATTATCCATAAATACATCGAAACATACCAATAATGTGAATATTGTCTGTACACCAAACAACCCGCCAAACCCCAACATTGTTAAATGAGGATTAAATAAACACAAAAATACGAAAATAAACAAAATCGCAATATATACATACTTCATGAAAGGGAAACACTGTGTAATCATTGAATATATGTTATATTATTTCCCCATTTTTATTATTTGAAATACGTATCCTTAACCCATTGCAAGGTTTCTTCGTTCGTTTTTTCCAAGAAATTACATTTCTTCAACGAGAAAAACTGCGGCTTTTTCATGGACTCTGTTTTATAATACACATAATGACCATATTTCCCTTCTCGAATACTCATGGTATCATCCAAAAGTATATGTTTTGAGGAAACCTGGGTCGAAACCTTTTCTTGTATATAAGCAACCGCTTCTTGTAGTGTGATTTTACTCGGATCTCCTCCATTATAATCCTTTAAACTTATGTTTTGTTCTTTGTATACCAAATAAAATCCGAATTTACCTTGTTTTAACAAAATCTCACCGTTTTCATAATTTCCTAAACTTTCGTTTTGTATAGCCAATAATTCGTCCAATGTATATTCACCGTTTCGAGCCTTCTCTAATGATAACTCCAATGATTTCTTTATTGGTAAATAAGAAACCACACCATCGAACGTTTTCTTTATACATGGACCATATTGCTGGAAACTTATTTCGTGATTATCGTCGATTTTATATGCCTCCTTTTCGATTTTTCCAAGCGATTTACTCATTTTTCCGATTTCACTATAACAATTTTCACAAATTTCATACCAATTATCTGCATTTCCGTGTGCAATTTTGTCTAATTCTTCTTCCATTTGCTTTGTATAATCATATGCAAACAAATCGCTAAAGTATTTCAATAAAAATTCGATACAGAGTTCTCCAACAGGTTCTAAATAGAGTTTATTGGACTCGTTGCCAACTGTTTTTTTAACGCTGCTTGTCCTTATTTTTTTCCCTTTTTCCAAGACAAAGGTTTTACAATGCACTTCTTTTCCTTCGATATTACCCATTTTTACATAATCACGGTCTTGGATTGTTTCAACTAACATTGCAAAAGTCGAAGGTCGCCCTATTCCTAAATCTTCCAGCTTTTTTACTAAAGATGATTCATTGTAATGACTCACTTTATTGTGAACAACCAAATCACTCGTAATTTTTTCATAGCATACAGAAGCACGTTTACTTGTCGCCACTAGGTTTTTTATGTATAAATATAGTGCTTCATCGTTATGCTTCTCGCCTTGCACCGATTTCCAACCTAAAAACACCGGTATTTCTAAATTCTTCTTATACACATTACTAATAGTTGTGTTTAAAGTAGGAGCACTGATTTCCAAGGGAAAAACCTGATAAATAGCCGGAGCCATACAACTTTCCAGCGTATTTCGCCAAATAAGTCTGTATAATTTATCTTCTCTTGGACCCATCGTTATCGAAGACGTCTGAATGTTTGTCACACGGATTCCTTCATGTGGATTTTTCTTATCAAAGTTCGTTATTTTTTCTAAATTTCCAAGACAAGATTCACCATATTTTCCTAAAACATAGTTTTTCACACTTTCGACAAACGGAGGTGCGTATTTTGCATTTTCCGTTCTCATATAAGTAATAAGTCCTCCTTGATATAGCTTTTGTGCAGTCGCCATTGTTACCTTTGGAGACATTCCCAAGACATTACTCGCGGTTTGTAATAAATGCGATGTATGAAACGGTTTCGGTGGCTGTTTTTCACTCTTTTTTTCTGCACATAATTGTAATACATGATCGAAGTCGACACTTTTCTTTAAAAAATCCTCGACTTGTTGTGGATCATCCATTTCGTTATTTAATGTAAAACCAATGTTTTGAGGAGTAAACATAGCACTTATTTTGTATTTCATTTCCAAGACGGATTCCCGGATCTCTTTTTCGCGTTCATATACCAGTCTTAAAGCAGGTGTTTGACATCTACCTGCAGACAAAGCATTGTCTTTGCCTCCACGGACATGTTTCCATAAGTGCGGTGATACTTTAAACCCAACCACAATATCTAATACTTGTCTTGCATGTTGCGCTTTTACAATATCCATGTTTAACGTAGTCGGATTTTGAACAGCATCACATAACGCCTTTTGCGTAATTTCGTGAAATAAAATACGTTTTGTTGTTTCAATGGGTAAATCAAATACTTGACAAATGTGCCAAGCAA
>Ga0181566_10001276_pt1 | contig 20663 bp, 27 predicted proteins | sample 101ome_15_FD_133762 | JGI IMG/M metagenome (GOLD analysis project Ga0181566, IMG submission 133762) | Coastal salt marsh microbial communities from the Groves Creek Marsh, Skidaway Island, Georgia - 101402AT metaG (megahit assembly) | ecosystem: Environmental > Aquatic > Marine > Intertidal...
AAACCGCCGACGCAGACAAAACGCCGCGCCGCGCCTGCCAGACCGAAAGTCGCCAAAAGGCCGCCGCCCAAACCCCGGGTAACTGCACCTGCCGTCCCGAAGGTCGCGCCACCGCCGCCACCCATGGTCGCGGCCGTGCCGAAAGCGCCCGTCGCTCCGCCACCGCCTCCCGCCCCGCCCGCTCCGCCGGTAGCCGCGCCGGCAACGCCGCCGGCGACGGGCGCAGCCGCGGCGCCGCCGCCCCCGCCTCCGCCGCCGCCCACTGCAGCTACAACACCCCCGCCGCCGCCCGCAATCAATCCGCCCAGGCCGGCGGTCAAGGCGCCGCCACCGCCGCCCCAGCAGTCGGCGGCCCTGACATCGCGACCGGCGCCGACCGGCGCGCTGAAGCCCGGCCAGCAGTTCCGGCTCGGCTTCGACAGCGGCTCGGCAGCGATCAGCGGCGGCACGGAAACACAACTCGACGGCGTGGCCAAATCCATGAAGCAGGATGGCAACCTGCGTCTGCAGTTGCTGGCCTATGCCGGCGGCGGGGCGCAGACGCCGAGCCAGGCGCGCCGCCTGTCGCTGTCCCGTGCGCTGGCCGTACGCTCGAAGCTGATCGAAAAAGGTATTCGCAGCACGCGCATCGACGTTCGGGCGCTGGGCAACAAGTCCGAAGGCGGCCCGCCCGACCGGGTCGATATCATCATCACCTCGCGATGACCGGGTTTCCCGGCTGGTTTCCCCCACCCGTAGCCTGACGGAGTTCGGCAACCGATGACCCACCCGCGGCGCTACCTGATCCGGATGATCGTTTTTCTCGCCGCGGTCGCAGCCGTGGCGGCGGCCCTGTTCGCCGGCATGCGCGATGCGTTTGTTTCTAACGCCGCGCTAAACGGCCTGATCCTCGGCGTCCTCGTCCTCGGTATCGGCTACATATTCCGCACCGTGTTGATCCTGACCCGCGAAGTGGCCTGGCTGGAGCATTTCCGCGCCGGGCAGCCTGCGATCTCCAACATCCCGGCCCCGCGCCTTCTGGCCCCGATGGCGTCCATGCTGGGCGAACGCAGCGAACGGTTCAGCCTGTCGGCGATATCTATGCGGTCCCTGCTCGACGGCGTCGGCGCGCGCCTCGACGAATCTCGCGATATTTCACGCTACATGATCGGTCTGCTTATTTTCCTCGGCCTGCTGGGCACGTTCTGGGGGTTGCTGCAAACCATTGACGCCGTCAGCGACGTGATCGCCAATCTGTCCGTCGGCTCCAAAGAACTCGGCCCCGTATTCGACGATCTGAAGGCCGGTCTGCAGGCCCCGCTTTCGGGCATGGGCACGGCGTTTTCGTCGTCCCTGTTCGGTCTCGCGGGGTCCCTGGTGCTCGGATTTCTGGAACTCCAGGCAGGCCAGGCGCAGAACCGTTTTTATAACGACCTCGAAGACTGGCTGTCCGGCCAGACGCGGCTGGCGTCCGGCGCGCTGTCGGGCGAGGCCGACCAGTCGGTGCCGGCCTATGTGCAGGCCCTTCTCGAACAAACCGCCGACAGCCTCGAGAACCTGCAACGTACGTTGCAGCGGGGCGAGGAATCGCGCATCAACGCCAATAGCGGCATCAACGAGCTGGTGGAAAAGCTTGGCACCCTGACCGACCAGATGAAAACCGAACAGAACCTGATGGTGCGCCTCGCCGAAAGCCAGATGGAACTGACACCTGTCCTGACGAAGATCGAAGACACCCTCGCCAGATCCGCAGAAGGCGGCGGCGCGGCTGACGACATGCGGGCGCATCTGCGCAACATCGACGTGCATCTGGCCCGGTTGCTGGAAGATACGGCTAACGGCCGGACCGAACTGGTCCAGGAAGTACGCACCGAAATTCGGGTCCTGTCGCGCACGCTGGCAGCGATCGCGGAAAAGGCGGGTCGCTGAATGTCGTTGCCCGCCTTTGTTTGCCAGCCGTCGCCATAAGGCCCGAACATGCCGGGAACCATCAGACGCCGGAGACAGGCCTTCGACATTTGGCCGGGTTTCGTCGATGCGCTTTCGGCCCTGTTGATCATCATCATATTTCTGCTGATGGTCTTCACGCTGGCGCAGTTTTTTCTCGGCGAGATTCTGTCGGGACGCAACCAGGCATTGGAGCGGTTGAACCGGCAGGTCGCCGAGCTTTCCGAGATGCTGTCTCTGGAACGGTCCGCCAACGCCGGCCTGCGCGAAGACATCGTCCGGCTGACAACCGATCTGCAGGCATCGACGGCGGCACGGGAACAGCTGTCGGGCCAGCTCGCCGAACTGCTGCCCCAGCGAGACGCGCTGCAGGCGGAACTGGAAGCAGCACGGGAAACCATCGAGACCGACAGGGACAAGATCGCGGCGCAGCTGTCGGAGATCGCGCAGATCAACCGCGATATCAAGGCATTGCAGACAGTGCGCGCCGAACTGGAAAAGAAGGTCTCGGAACTGGCTGCCACGATCGCAGAACGGGACAGATCGATCACCGCGCTGCGCGACCGGTCGAAGGAACTGGAAGCGAAGCTCTCGAGCGAACAGGAACGCACGGCGCTGGTACAGAAGGAAATCGGGAAGAAGGATCTCACCATCCGCGAACTCAGCGCCCAGGCGGAGAGGATCGGCGACGACCTGACCAGGGAACAGCGGGCAAGCCAGGAAGCCCGAAAACAGGTGGAGGCCCTCAACAGACAGCTTGCCGCCCTGCGCCAGCAGCTGGCGCGTCTGAACGCGGCGCTTGAGGCCTCGGAAGCAAAAGCGGCGGCACAGAACATCGAGATCGTAAGCCTGGGCAAACGGCTCAACGAAGCGCTGGCCAGCAAGGTCGAAGAACTTGCACGCTACCGTTCCGAATTTTTCGGCAGGCTGCGGGAAGCGCTGGGCAACCGCAGCGGCATTCGCATCGTGGGAGACAGGTTCGTCTTCCAGTCGGAGGTGCTGTTCCCGTCGGGATCCGCAGACCTGAATCCGGGCGGCGAAGATCAGATCGGAAAACTGGCGGCAACGCTGAAGGATATCGCCGCCCGCATTCCCCCGGACCTCAACTGGGTGCTGCGCGTCGACGGGCACACAGACCGGCGGCCGATCCGCACGGCGCAGTTTCCGTCCAACTGGGAATTGTCATCGGCCCGCGCGATCGCGGTCGTAAAGGCTTTGATCGCCCGCGGCGTGCCGGCACAGCAACTGGTCGCAGCCGGGTTCGGCGAATTCCAGCCGCTCGACAAGCGCGGCGACGAGGTCGCCTACCGCCGCAACCGGCGGATCGAATTCAAGCTGACCCAGCGCTGAGGGGCATTATTTTCGAACGGGCCGGCGCGACACAAAAAAAGGCGCCGGGAGGCGCCTTTTTGAGACCTTTGCCGGGAACCGGGCTCAGCCGATCCCGAGATCCTTGAACCGGTTGTTGAACTTGGCGACCTGTCCGCCGGTGTCGACGAGACGCTGCGAGCCGCCCGTCCAGGCCGGATGCGACTTGGAATCGATGTCGAGCTTCATCGTGTCGCCCGGGGCACCCCAGGTCGATCGCGTCGTATAGGTCGTTCCGTCGGTCATCACGACTTCGATTTCGTGATAATCCGGATGAATGTCTTTTTTCACCGCATTTCTCCTGCGAAAGAGCGCGTTTTATAGGGAACACCGAAAGGGTTTGCAACAAAAACGGTCGCGGGCGGCTGAGAAAATGCGTCAACCCGCCTGTCTGGTCGCCGTCTCCCGCAATTTAAGTATCTGGCCGTACAGACGCCGGCTGCGGTCTATGTAGCCACGAATCTCGATCGGGAGGGCGGAGACATCCGGCGCCGGCGCCGCCAGGGCTCTGTCTTCGCCGAGCAACCCGTCGGCCCTGGTTCCGGCCTCCGACGGCGTAATTTCGCCGGCCGATGCCGCTTTCTGCAGCAACAGCCATGCCATCGCTTCCGTCAGATCACGGGTGATGGCGGAAATTTCCCGTATGATGATCGTCCGGATTTCCGGGGACACGGGCTGATTTTTACTGTCGGGCGCGTCGTCCCGATCATCCGCCTGGATTGCCGACAGATAATCGCGAAGTTCCGTCATCAGCGTCAGGGTGTCCTGATACGATTCTTCGATAAAGGCGGTCATCGGGCCGGTCATGATGCTACTTTCCGTACGCGTGCGGGAGACACCATAGGGAACACGGGCTGAACAAACCGTAAAGCAAAAAAAAGAGCCGCCCGGGAAGGGCGGCTCAGTTAACAGGGAGGCGTCAAAAGGATGGGATGAGGATCCTTTTCAACAGTTCAGTCTCCCGAACTGTCACGAAGGAGAATACGGTCGAATTTATTAACAAATGTTTAAAAAGCCCGACAAATACAAGCCGGATTTACGACTGATATCGCTAAAAATCACATCGCCATTCAGGGATTTATATAATATATTTCAATGGGTTAATTAGATTACAGCCCAGACCCGGACACGAATTGCATTTCCAAGCAGAAAATTAATTTTACTTTTTTTCGCCGATATCGACTTGCATCGTTAACGATTTTTACCCGGCGTTACTACTTCTTGAAAAGAGACTCGACGCCGCTGCGATGGGCCTCTTTCTTGGCGATCTCGGCCCGGACGCGCTCGATTTCCTCGTGCATCTCGTCGATATACTCGTTCAGTTCCCCGATCGACATGGGATCGAGGTCCCGTTTCGGCTTGGGCATGTTCTGGGGAAGATCGTCGTTAATTTCCAAGGCACCCCTCCGGCGTCGCCAATCGCTGTTTCCGCTGTGTTCGGACTTGCCAGTGTGCCGCTGAGGGGATAGACCTGCAACCTCCATTTCCGACAGATTCGAGCCTGATTCCCGATGTCTTTCGACATTCCAGAAACGATGACCGCAATCGAGATCACCGAATTCGGCGGCCCCGAGGTGCTCAAACCGGCCTCACGGCCGGTGCCGCAGCCTGCGGCGGGCGAAGTTCTGGTGCGCAATGCCGCCGTCGGGGTCAATTTCCCCGACACCATGCAGCGTCAGGGCGTTTATCCGCCGCCGCCGGGAACCACGGATATTCCGGGGCTGGAGCTTGCCGGCACCGTCGTCGCTGCCGGCGACGGCGTTTCACGCCATGCGCCGGGAGACGAGGTCTGTGCACTGGTATCGGGCGGCGCCTATGCGGAATACACGGTCGTGCCGGAACAGTTGGCCCTGCCTCTGCCCGGCGGCTACGACATGATCCGCGCCGCGGCGATCCCGGAAAACTTCTTTACTGTCTGGACCAACCTGTTCGACGGCGTGCAGCTCACAGCCGGCGACAGCATACTGATCCACGGCGGGTCCGGCGGTATCGGAACCGCCGCCATCCAGGTATCCCGCGCATTCGGCGCGACCGTCTTCACCACGGCGCGCAACGCCGAAAAGTGCCGGGTCTGCGAAGAGCTCGGCGCGACCCGCGCCATCAATTACACCGAAGAAGATTTCGTCGAGGTCGTGAAGAACGCGACAGGCGGCGCGGGATGCTCCGTGGTGCTGGACATGGTCGGCGGCGATTATTTCGCGCGCAACCTCGACGTACTGGCGATGGATGGCCGCATGGTCCAGGTCGCGGTTCAGAAAGGCGCCAAGGTCGAGCTGTTCATCCCGACCATCATGTCGAAGCGGCTTCACTACACCGGATCGACCCTGCGTCCCCGAACCACGGAACAAAAAGCAGTCATCGCGGAAGCGGTCGAACGGAATCTCTGGCCGTTGTTCGAAAAAGGCGATATCAAGCCCCTGATTTATACGACCTTCCCGCTGGCGGAAGCCGCCGACGCACACGCGTTGATGGCGAGCAGCGACCACATCGGGAAGATCATGCTGAGCGTCGACGGCGCCGCCTGAGGCGGCAACCGGCGCAAACCTGAAAGAACGAGAGAGCATATCATCATGGCCCGTCAAGCAACCGAAAGCGCGAAGCCGCTTATGCCCAAAGCCACCGCCGTGTGGCTGATCGAAAACACCGGACTGACCTTTCGCCAGATAGGCGCTTTCTGCGGCCTGCACGAACTGGAAGTGCAGAGCATCGCGGACGACGAAGTCGCCATCGGCATGGTCGGCTACGACCCCCTCGTCAACGGGCAGCTGACGAAAGAGGAAATCGAACGCTGCGAAGCGGACCCGGCGGAACGCCTGGTGATGGCGAAAACAGACGTCCCGCGTCCCGCCACGCGCACGAAGGGCCCCAAATACACCCCCGTCGCCAGGCGCGGCGACAAGCCGGATGCCATCGCCTGGCTGGTGAAGCATTTTCCCAATCTGACCGATGCACAGATTTCGCGACTGATCGGCACAACGAAGCCGACGATCAACGCGATCCGCGACCGGTCTCACTGGAACATGAACAACATCAATGCCCGCGACCCGGTGGGTCTGGGACTTTGCAATCGCCAGGATCTGGACAAGGAAGTCCAGAAGGCCGGCTATTCGTCGACGGTCGAAGCGCCGCCGGTCGAAGAGCAAAAGCCCGCCGCATCGTCCGGCATGCAGATGCCGGAATTCAAACTGTAGCTACGGGCGGCGCTGTCAGGCGCAATCGGAACGAAGCCCGCCTCGGGAATCACCCGGGCGGGCTTTTTTCATTCAGGTATGTCGCCGGCGTATGTCAGGCGCCCGCCTCTATCAGCGCCATTTTGTCCTTTAGCAGGAGTTTCTGTTTCTTGATGTCTGCGACGGTTTGCGGATCAGGTTGAAGCTTGTGTTCTTCGGCATTCAATGCGGTTTCGAGTTCCGCGTGTTTGGCCTTAAGCGATTCAAACTGCGCTCCTTCGCTCATATCAAGCACCCTCCATCAGTTTCGGTTTGTAGTACCTCAAAAGTCTAGTCCCGGACAAAGCGGTTTGTAAATTACGGATTTGACCCGTCACAAAGCCGATGCGGCGGCATCCACCTGCGGGGCGGGGATGTTCCGGAACGCCACTTTAAGGATATGCGCCAGGTTGTTCCGGTCGGCATCGGACACCGTTCCGAACGTCGCGAAAAAGGTGGAAATGTTCGCCACCGCGTCTTTCAGACGATCGTCCTCCGCTCTGCCGTCGTCCACGGGCAGGTCGACGGATGCGGCCAGCATCAGCTGTTCGGTGTGTTCGCAGTCTATTTCCGTTTTCTGGATCCGCTGGCGCAGCGATTCGGCCAATTGGGCCGGCGCGCTGCCGACGCCGCCTTTCATGCGAACGCGGACGGTTCGAAGCGAACGGACGACGTCGTGATGCCACTCCGCAACGGCGCCCGTGACCGAGACCATTTGATCGCCGCTGAGCGCGCCGCGCCCGGACGCGCCGACCCACAGACAGTACAGCAGGATGTTCACATCCAGTTCGTGGGCGTCCTGTAATTCCAGACATGCCGCGCCGACGCCCTCCGACATGTAAACATCGAGCGAAAAATCCCAGAAGGGATGATCGGGAAATTCTGTCACCGGTTCCTCCGTTCAAGGGGCGGTTTTGCCGCCCAGATAAATACCGAGACCGCGGGCGGTGTGCACCAGGGGCCCGTCGGGATCGACGGATTGATGATGAGCGATCCCGTCTTCCAGGGGCACGTCGACGCAATTTCGGCTTGACCAGACCACAAGCCGGTCGAACTTATTTCGCGCAACCAGGTCGACGGCCGCCACACCGAACGCAGACGCGAAAAGTCGGTCGCGCGCGCTGGGCATGCCGCCGCGCTGCACGTGCCCCAGAACCGTCACCCTTGTCTCCGTGCCTGTCCGTTCCTCGATAAGCTCGCCGACGGCATGCCCGATCCCGCCCAGACGGATGCCGCCGTCGTCGCGGGCGCGCCCGACGATTTCGCCGTTCGGCAAACGCGCCGCCTCCGCCACGATCACGAGACCGAAATTACGGCCGCTATTGCGAACATCGTCAATTTTGCGGACGAGTCCCTCGGCATCCCACTCGATTTCAGGCAGCAGGATCGCATCCGCCCCGCCGGATATGCCGGCCGACAGAGCGATATGTCCGGCTTCCCGCCCCATCACTTCGAGCACCATAACACGGTCGTGGCTGGCAGCGGTCGGCTGTAACCGGTCCAGAGCTTCGGTCGCAACGTCGACAGCGGTCACGTAGCCGATGGAATTCTCGGTCTCGCCCACGTCGTTGTCGATCGTTTTGGGAATACCGATCAGGTTCAGGCCGCCCTGCTGCGCCAGTTTCCGCAGGATCGCCAGGCTGCCGTCGCCACCGATGCAGATCAGCGCGTCCAGCCCCAGTTCGTGATATCCGTCGATGATTTCCTGCGACCGGTCTGCCAGGGTACCGTCGGGCATGGGAAAAGCGAACGGGTCGCCCCGGTTGACGGTCCCGAGCATCGTGCCGCCCATCCGCAGAACGTGACCCGTGAACAGATCGCGGGTCAGTTCCTCCGCATCGACCGGTCGCCTCATAAGACCATGCGTGCTGTGACGAATGCCGAACACCCGCCAGCCGTATCCCTCGATCGCGCGAAAAGTTATAGCGCGTATTGCGGCGTTGAGCCCGGCGCAATCTCCACCGCTGGTCAGTACGCCGATTTTCCGCTTCTGGGGCACCGGGAAATACATTCCGTTACAAAAAAGGACAGGACAAAACTAACAGCGCGACAGGGTTTCTGCTATCCTTCCGCCGATTTTGGGGCCCGAAAGCGACAACAAGAAATGAGCGATCAGGAAGCGCTTCGCCAGGAACTGGCAGAGCTTGAACTCGAACACCGGGACCTCGACGATGTCATCGCGCGGCTGACCGAACGCGCACCGTACGACCAGCTGCAGTTACAGCGTCTCAAAAAGCGCAAACTAATTCTGAAAGATCAGATTGCCCAGGTAGAAGCAAAACTCTATCCGGACATCATCGCTTAATTCATGAACCGCTGACGCGGGTTCGCGCGATAATGCGCCAGGAAAGTTCAGGCGGGCTGTTTTCGCGTGCCCGTTTTGTTGGCGTACATCGCCTTGTCGGCGGCCTCCAGCGCCGCGCCGGCATCGCCCCCGCCGCGGATCGTGTGCACGCCGAAGGCGACGTCGAGAACGATTTTCTCGCCTTCCCACTCCAGCGGGTCTTCGGCGATGGTCTTTGCCAGATATTCGGCTTTGCCGCGCGCAGCCTGTTCGTCGGCATGCGACAGCATCACGCCGAACTCGTCGCCGCCAAGCCGGCCAACCACATCCGATTCGCGAATATTGGCGGCGAGCAGATTGGCGACTTTCAGGATCGCCGCATCTCCGGCGGCATGGCCCTTGGTGTCGTTGAGCTGTTTCAGACCGTTCAGGTCCAGATAAATCACGCTGGACGGTGTCCCGTAGCGCTCCGAGTAGGACAGATTGCGGGTCAGTTCGCGGACAAAGGCCCGGCGGTTCGCCACCGGCGCCAGCGTGTCCTGGTCGGCCAGCTGCTCGAGATATTCGATTCGCTGGCGGCTCTCGTCGAGCTCCTGACGCATGTTGTCGACCTCCGCCATCAGCCGGGCGATCGCTTCCTGAACTTTGGGCGTCAGCTCGTTGGCGGGAATGCCGAGGACGGATGCCGTGTCCGCCGCGCGTTGCGGCGCAGCGTTTCCAACGGTTTCGTTGGCTTTCTGATACGATCCGACGCCGGTCGCGGGGGCCGGTCGGCGGGTGTTGTCGATACGCATTGGCACTCTGCCCGGTTCAGGAATCCGAACGTGTTGGTAGCACCGCACTCGTTAACAAATCGTATAGACTCGCGGATTTCTGCGGTTTGCGATGAAGCCCGCCGCCTCTATAATACGCGTTGCCGCCGTTCGGATAATGCCGGATTGGCGGCACGGTATTTTGAGGGGAATTACCATGGCGGCCCGGAAAACTTCCAATCGCCCGACACAGCGTAAATCCGCGCAGAAGGCGCCCGCCGTGGGCGTCATCATGGGCAGCCGGTCCGACTGGCCGACAATGAAACACGCTGTGGATATTCTGAAGGCGCTGAACGTCGCTCACGAAACCAAAGTCGTCTCCGCGCACCGGACGCCGGACCGGATGGCCGATTACGCCAAATCCGCGAAAGATCGCGGCCTCAGCGTCATTATCGCGGGCGCGGGCGGGGCCGCCCACCTGCCGGGAATGGTGGCTTCGATGACCGTCTTGCCGGTACTGGGCGTCCCGGTCGAAAGCAAGGCGCTCAGCGGCATGGACAGTCTTCTGTCGATCGCCCAGATGCCGGGCGGCGTACCCGTCGGTACGCTGGCCATCGGCACGTCGGGGGCCAAGAACGCAGGACTGCTGGCGGCGTCCATCGTCGCGCTGCAGGATGAAGCGGTCGAAAAAGGTCTCGAAAAATGGCGTGCGAAACAGACGTCCGACGTACCGGAAAACCCGACCGGCCGTTAGCGAGCGGATAGCATGACGTCTCCACTTTCGCCCGGCGCGACGATCGGCATTCTCGGCGGCGGGCAGCTCGGCCGAATGGCCGCGGTTGCCGCGGCGCAGCTCGGGTACAAATGCCATGTCTACAGCCCGGACGCGGACGCACCCGCCAAGGAAGTGGCCGCCGCCCAGACAACCGCGCCTTACGAAGACATCGACGCGGCCCGCGCCTTCGCGAATGCGGTCGATGTCGTGACGTTCGAGTTCGAGAACGTCCCCGACGACACGCTCGCGGCGATATCCCGGATTGCGCCCGTGCGCCCGGGCGTCGATGCACTACACGTGTCCCAGGACAGGGAAATCGAAAAAGACTTTCTCAACGATCACGGCATCGGAACCGCCCCCTGGGCCGCGGTAAAATCCGCGGAGGATTTGCAATCGGCCGCCGCCCGGACAGGTCTGCCGGCGATCCTGAAAACGTCCAGATTCGGGTACGACGGCAAGGGCCAGGTGCGTGTCGATGAGGTCGGCGATCTTGCCGCCGCGTGGGACAGCATCGGCAACGCGCCGGCGGTGCTCGAAGGCTTCGTCGATTTCGAGCGGGAAATTTCCGTCATCGTCGCCCGCGGGATCGACGGCGCGACCCAGAGCTACGTGCCGGTCGACAACGTGCACCGCAACCACATCCTGTACACCACCACGGCACCGTCGACGGTGACAGAAAATATCGCGAATGAAGCCCGGCGCATCGCGGCGGAGGTGGTCAACGCGCTCGATCTGATCGGCCTTCTGGCGGTGGAAATGTTTGTGTTGCGCGGCGGCGAAGTGCTGGTCAACGAGATCGCTCCCCGTCCCCACAATTCCGGACACTGGACGCTGGACGCATGCGCCGTCAGTCAGTTCGAACAGTTTATCCGCGCCGTGGCGGGCCTGCCGCTGGGCGACCCGTCCCGGCACTCGGATGCGGTAATGACCAATCTGATCGGCGACGAGGCAGATTCATGGGCGGAACTGGCCGCCGAACCGGGCGCCTGTCTGCATCTCTACGGCAAGGCTGAAAGCCGCCCCGGCCGCAAGATGGGTCACGTCACCCGGCTGTCGCCTGTATCGGGCCGCCCGTAGCGCTTTTCGACAACATCTTTCAGGATGCCCAGCGGGCCGAGCACCCGGTCGCGGGACCCCTCGATGCGTTTGCGGGCGCCGTGAATTTTCATGACATCGGCGAGGCGGCGATGGAGGAAGGCCGTCGTCTCCGCCCCGACCTGGCTGCGATCGTCCAGCCAGAACAGCGTAGTCGACCCGACCACACCGGCCAGCAGGCCGCGCTTGGTATAGAACGAGAAATCGGCCGACCGGTCGCCGACGGCGTACCAGATATCGTCGACGGTGCGATACAGCAGCCGCGCCCCCAGCATCGCGTTTTGCGGCAGGGCCAGCCAGGTCAGTCCGCGATGCACCGCTTCCCGATGGGGCTCGAGGAACGCCAGCCGGGTTTCCACGGCCAGGGCGACGCGCTCATGAATGCGCAAATCTCCAAGGTCCGCCTGTTCCATCCCGGCGAGCATATGCCGGTCGGCCATGCGTGAAAAATGCCGGATCGCATCCGCGACGCCACGGGGAAATTCCTGTGTGACGATTTCGGGACCGAAACCCGAATCCCGGGCGCCGTCCCGCAAGGCCTGCATCGACCAGCCGTCGAACGGCACATGGGCGAGTGTCGCCTCGATCAGCCTGTCTCGAAGGAGGGGGTGCCGGTCAGTCACGCGCCGGCGTCTTCCCCGTTCGAATTGGCCGCCGCCTGCGCCGAGGCATGCTCCATGAAAGCTTTCAGTTCCTCGTTGAAACTGAGCAGGGACAGATTTGTCATGCGCATGGGAAACAGAACCCCGTCGAGATGATCTATTTCATGCTGGACGACGCGGGCATGGAAATTGGTGGCCTCGCGTTCGACCGGCTGACCGTTGGGCAGATAGCCGCGATAAACGATACGGGAATAACGGGGCACCGCACCCGTCAGGCCGGGAATCGACAGGCAGCCTTCCCAGCCAAGCGCCAGTTCGTCCTCTACCGGCTCGAATTCCGGGTTGATCAGCGCCGTCAGGGGCGAAAAATCGGTTTCCGCGCCGTCTTCCTCGCCGCGCTCGCGGGGCGATTTGAAGATGATCACGCGCTTGCCCTCATACACCTGCGGCGCGGCCAGGCCGACGCCGGACGCATCTTCCATGGTCTCGACCATGTCTTCCAGCAGACGCCCTACATCGCGCGACGTCGGATCGGCGATCGCCTCGGCTGCCTGTAAAAGAACGGGATGGCCCATGCGGGCGATTTTGAGCAGTGTCATGTCGAAACGCAGTCCTGACGCGGGTTACGGTTGATTTTGCGGGTATAGCACCATAATTGAGACAATGGCGTTAAGGACTTTAAAATCAAGTCCTGTTTATGCTATAAGAGGCCATCAAACCGGTGGAAACGCCGGTTTTCGCTGTTTTTGACAATTCGTTTTTCGCTTCACCGAGCGATCATACGTACCCGACTGGAGATGGTTTAACCGTGGAAGTATCCGTAAGAGACAACGACGTCGATCAGGCACTGCGCGCGCTGAAAAAGAAAATGCAGCGCGAGGGCATTTTCCGGGAAATGAAAATGCGCCGGTCCTATGAAAAGCCGTCCGAGCGCCGCGCCCGCGAAAAGGCGGAAGCGATCCGCCGCGCCCGCAAGCTGGAACGCAAGCGTCTGGAACGCGAAGGCTTCTGAGCCCGCGTCACAATACGATCTGAAAGGCCGCTTTTCGCGGCCTTTTTTGATGCGTAGATTCAGGGACGATTTTTTTCGCGCACTTCACTTTTGGCGGGCTGCCCGATGACCAATGACAACACCGGCCAGATCGAATTCTGGAACAGCGATCACGGCCTCGCCTGGGCACGTTATGCCGATGCGGTGGATACGATGTTTTCCGACATCACCGACGCCGTGCTGGATGCGGCGGAGGTTGGCGTTGGAGACCGGGTTCTCGATCTGGGCTGCGGCAATGGGGGCACCACGCTGGCGGCGGCGGCGCGCGTCACGGCGATCGGCACAGTCACGGCGATCGACGTTTCCGGCCCGATGATCGACCGCGCCCGTGAACGCGCCGATGCCGCCGATCTGGTCAACGTCACCTTCATACTGGGCGACGCGGCGGATTATCCCTTCGCAGGCGGATCCTTCGACAAACTGATTTCCCGCCTCGGCGTCATGTTTTTCGACGACCCGGCGGACGCCTTCGCCCGGCTCGGGCCGGCGCTGGACACCGGCGGGCGTGTCGCGCTGGGGGTGTGGCGCGGGCCGCGCGAAAATCCGTGGGCAATGGAACCGGTGGCCGCGGCCAGGCCGTTCCTGGACATGCCGCCGCGGCCGGGACCGGAAGACCCGGGACCTTTTTCCTTCGCCGATCCGGACCGCGTACGCCGCGTGCTGGCCGACTCCGGCTGGCGGAATATCGATCTGGCGCCGCTGGATTTCCATATCCCACTGGGACACACAATGGAAGACGCGCTGGCCTTCGTTATGGAAATGGGCCCCCTGTCGGCGCCGCTGGGCAAAGTGACGGGTGGGAACCGCACCAGGGCGATAGACGCGATCACCAAAGTGCTGGAAGAAAACACCGGCGACGACGGCATCGTCCGCCTTTCCGGCGCCTGCTGGATCGTTACGGCGCGGGCGGGCTGAAGCCCACCGTTTTCAGCGGCACGTCGCCCACGAACCTCTCCAGGGCATCCCGCGTTTCGGTAAGCGGGATATTGCTGTCCTCGGTCTCGTTCACGACGATCTTTTCAACCGGAATATCCCGGACGCGGAGCGCCTCCAGCGCCGTCAGGGCGTGGCTCAGGCTGCCGAGATAGCTGCCGACCACCAGGACGACGGGGATGCCCAGCGCCCCTATCAGATCGCGCATGGTGCGGGTCGCGTCGAGCGGCACCATGACGCCCCCCGCCCCTTCGATCAGCAGATGCGCGCCCGACGCATCCGCCTTTTCGATGGCGGCCCGGCAGTAGTCGGCGATTTCGTCGACCGGAACGCCCCGCCCCTCCAGCGCGGCTGCCATATCCGGCGACAGCGGCGCGGCATAGCGCCAGGGCGAAACGCGGTCGATGGCATCGGGCGATATCGTTTCTCCGAGTGCACGCAGCAGTTTTCCGGTATCGGACCCGCAGGCCTCCGACGGGTCGAACCCGCTGATCACCGGTTTCAGCGCCCGCACCGCCTCGCCGTTCGCCCGCCAGTCGCGGATCATCTTTTCGGAGACGTAGGTCTTGCCGCGGCCGGTGCCGCAGGAGGTCACGAAGATGGCGGCCATGTCAGCCGTCCGCGGCCCGCAGCGCTGTCCCGTGATCGACCGACAGCGCATTGACGGCGTCGGCCAGCGCCGCGACCTGTGCGTCGGTATGTTCGGCGGTAAACGTAAACCGCAGGCGCGACGTCCCGGCCGGTACCGTGGGCGGGCGGATCGGGGTGACCAGATATCCGGCTTCTTCCAGCGCCGCGGACGCGTCCAGCGCCGCCGTCTCGGCGCCGACGATCATGGGTACGATGGGGCTTTCGGGTTCATCGAGACCGACGGCACCGCAAAACGCGCGCGCCAGCGATAGAGGTCGCGCCACGCGGTCCGAATCGGCGGCGATGATGTCGACGGCGGCAATCGCGGCCGCCACGACCGAGGGCGGCAGACCGGTGGTATAGACCAGACTGCGCGCCCGGTTCTTCATCAACTCAACCACCGGCGCGCTGGCACACAGGAACGCGCCGTAGACGCCCGCCGCCTTCGACAGCGTGCCCATCTGCAACGGGATATCGGGAACGGGATCGAATTCGAAGGCGCTGCCGCGTCCACCGCCCAGCACCCCGAACCCGTGCGCATCATCCACCATCAGCCATGCATCGTGGGCGGCGCACACCTCCGCCAGATCAGCCAGCGGCGCGCGGTCGCCGTCCATGCTGAACACGCCTTCGGTCACCACCAGACAGGTGCCGGCGGACGCCCTTTCCCGCGCGAGGACATCCGCCAGATCGTCGGCATCGTTGTGACGGAACGTCAGGATTCGCGCCCGCGCGGCCCGTGCGCCCATATGCATCGATGCGTGACCGAGTTCGTCGATCACGATCGCGTCGTCAGGTCCCGCCAGCGCCGGCAGGATGCCGGCATTCGCCATGTAACCGCTGCCGAACACGCAGGCGGCCTCCGTATCCTTCAGTGCGGCGAGTTTCTTCTCCAGCGCGGCATAAAGCGGGTGATTGCCGGTGATCAGACGCGACGCCCCCGCCCCCGCGCCATGGTCGGCGATCGCGTCTGCCGCCGCTTTCTTGACCGCCGGATGATGGGTGAGACCCAGATAATCGTTGCAGCAGAACGACACCAGATCGCGGCCGCCGCGCCGCAGATGCACGGCGTCGGTGCGATGGGTATCGACCACCGACCGGCGCAGCCCCTGCGCCGTCAGGCGGTCGAGTTTCGATTTCGCGAACCGGTCCAGCGATTCGTTGGACATGCGGAATCCTGCTTGTCGTGTCCTTTGCCGCGCTTAGTATAGCGGACATGACGATTCTATCGATTCTGACCGACTCCGCCGACGAGATCCGCCACGACTGGACCGAGAAAGAGGCGCGCGATCTCATCGCCGCGCCGCTCAACGATCTGGTCCATGCCGCGCAAACCGTTCACCGCCGCCATTTCGACGCCAACGAAGTACAGGTCTCGACGCTGCTGAGCATCAAGACCGGCGGTTGCCCGGAAGACTGTTCATACTGTTCGCAGAGCGCCCACAATGAAGCCGATGTCGGCGCCGACAAGCTTATGTCGCTGGACGCCGTCCGCGCCGCCGCGCTGCGGGCAAAGGATTCCGGCGCCACCCGGTTCTGCATGGGCGCCGCGTGGCGGGGACCGAAGGACCGCGATCTAGACGCCGTCTGCGACATGATCGCCGAGGTGAAATCGCTCGGCCTCGAGAGCTGCGTGACCCTCGGCATGCTCGACGACGGCCAGGCGAAGCGCCTGAAAGACGCCGGCCTCGACTATTACAATCACAACATCGATACGTCGGAAACGTTCTACAAGGAAATCATCTCCACCCGCACGTTCGAAGACCGGCTCGATACCCTGGTCCGGGTGCGCAATGCCGAGATCAACGTCTGCTGCGGCGGCATCGTCGGCATGGGCGAAACCCGGGACGACCGCGCCGACATGCTGCAGGCGCTGGCCTGTCTGCCAGAACACCCGGAAAGCGTGCCGCTGAACATGCTGGTCGCCGTGCCCGGCACGCCGCTGGCCGAGATCGACCCGCTCGATCCGCTGGAACTGGTGCGCGCCATCGCTGCGGCCCGCATCATGATGCCGAAATCCATGGTACGGCTGTCGGCGGGACGGCTGGAGATGGATGCCTCGACCCAGGCGCTTTGTTTCCTGGCCGGAGCCAATTCGATCTTCTACGGCGATACGCTGCTGACCACCGGCAACCCGGCGCAGCACACCGACCGGGCGCTGTTCGACAAGCTCGGTGTGCGGCCCATGCCCATGGACGCCCCGACCCCCGCGGAATAGCGGATGACGGGGGTGCAGACAGCCCATCTCTGGCTGCCCTATACGCAGATGCAGACCGCGCCGGCGCCGCTGCGCGCGGCGCGCACGGCGGGCACGCGCATTATCCTCGACGACGGACGCGAACTGATCGACGCGGTATCGTCCTGGTGGACGGCGTGCCACGGCTACAATCATCCGCATATCGTGATGGCGATGGAAAAACAGCTCCACGACATGCCGCACGTGATGTTCGGCGGCCTGGTGCACGAACCGGCGGAACGGCTGGCCGCCCGGTTGGCGACGATCCTGCCGGGGCCGTTGAATCGCGTGTTTTTCGCCGATTCCGGCTCCGTCGCGGTCGAGGTGGCGATGAAAATGGCGGTGCAGTACCGGCTGAACCGGGGCGATACGGGTCGCACCCGGTTCCTCAGCTTTCGCGACGGTTATCACGGCGACACGCTGGCCGCCATGTCGGTCACCGATCCGGACGAAGGCATGCACGCGCTGTTCAAAGGCTACCTGCCGGAACAGGTGATCGCGCCGATCCCGCGCGACGAGGAGAGCACCGCCGAATTCCATCGCCTGGTGGATGCCCACGCAGAAGAAATCGCCGGCGTCATCGTCGAGCCGCTGGTGCAGTGCGCCGGCGGTATGAAAATGCACGACGCAGACGCCCTGAAAACCATCGCCGATGCCACGCGCGACGCCGGCGCGCTGCTGATCTGCGACGAAATCGCGGTCAATTTCGGCCGCGCGGGGACGCTGTTCGCGCATACCCAGGCAGGCGTCGCGCCGGACATCATCTGCCTCGGCAAGGCGCTGACCGGCGGTGCCATCAACCTGGCCGCCACAGTCGCAACGGCCGACGTGTTCGAGGCGTTTCTGTCCGAGAACGCGAACGACGCGCTGATGCACGGCCCCACTTATATGGCGAGTCCGCTGGCCTGCGCCGCCGCCAACGCCTCGCTCGACCTGTTCGAAACCGAACCGCGTCTGCAGCAGGTCGCAACCATCGACGCGCAGCTGAAGCGCGAGCTCGCGCCAGTAAAGGACCTGCCGGGCGTCGTCGATGTTCGGGTCAAAGGTGCGATCGGCGCGGTGGAGGTCGAAAACCTGCACGATCTCGACTGGCTGAAAGCGCAATTCGTGGACGCCGGCATCTGGCTGCGTCCGTTCGGCAACGTAATCTATACCATGCCGCCCTTTACGGTGACGCCGTCCGAACTGTCGGCCATCACCGGCGCAATATCGGAAATCCTGCCGCGCTGGGCGGAGCGCGCGCACGATCGGGAGAAATCGTCATGGGACAACGGATAAACATCGCCGCGACGGACGGCAGCGGCGAATTCGGCGCCTACGTTTCGCCCCTGCCGGCAAAACCGGGGCCCGGCATCGTCATGCTCCATGAAATTCTGGGCATCACGCCCTGGATCGAAGAAGTCGCCGACCAGTTCGCGGCGCGGGGCTATTGCGTCATCGCACCCGACATGTTCTGGCGGCTGGAGCCGAATTTCGTGGCTGATTACCGCATTCCGGAACAGCGCGAAAAAGGTCTCCGCTTCCGCGGCGAGATAAACCACGACAGGGCGGTCGAGGATATCGCGGCGGTCATCGACACTCTGAAGGCGCTGCCGGAATGCAACGGCAGGATTGCCGTCGTCGGCTATTGCATGGGCGGCACGCTGACCTATCTGTCGGCGGCACGGCTGAACCCCGATGCCGCCGTCGTCTATTACGGGACCGAAGTGCACCGGTTTCTGGACGAAGGGCCGGATATTTCCTGCCCGACGATCTTCCACGCCGGCGATCACGACCATCACGTGCCGCTGGAACTGCTGAACGAAATCCGCGATGCGCTGGAACACCTGCCGGGCATCACGTTCCACGTCTACGACGCGGATCACGCCTTCGCCAATACGCACCGGCCGGAACTGTTTTCAGCCGGCCCGACCGAACAGGCGCATGCGCGCAGCTTCGAGCTGCTGGATACGCTGCTTTAGCGCCTCGCCCGCCGCCGCACCCCGATGGCAAGCAACCCGAGCCCCAGAAACGCCAGGCTTGCCGGGGCTGGAATGGAACTGGCAGCCGGCGCCGACGTGCTGTCAAGCAGGTGTACATTGCTGCCAAAGAAACCGAAATTTCCGTCCGAGTAGTTAAATTCCGCCGCAGTGCCGAACGAATTCGAGAACGGCGACCCCACCGGATTGACGGTTGCAACCCTCAACAGGAAATCATCCGTGAGGTTAAGAAAAACCGGCAAGGTGTCGTGGTAGATATCTAGCTCGTACTGTGTTGTGGGAGGACCGACGATATCCACTCCGATGCGGAGATCGAAAAAGACGTTGCTGGTATCGAAAACGCCGACCGGCGTGGTGAATGTAATGCTATCGACTCCCTGGCCGAAAATGCTGACCGGCGTGGCGTCATCGAACGTGAACAAAACTGTTCCCGCAACCGTCGCGATGGGTCCCGGCACGAAGGTGCCGAGCTCTTCAAAACCGCTGAAGCTGAAATCGATGGACTGCGTGATCAGCGCCGCCTGTGCCGGCGTTGCAAGAGCGCCGAAACAGTAAACGACTGCCGCCACGGATGTCAGGAATGTATTCTTGGTACCTACCCTTCCTACTTGGACCGCGCCAAATTATTCCAGGTGTCTCCATTCTCAAAGCTGTTCTGTGAACACTTTGACCCCGTATGTCGCCTCCACATATCGCCCGAAGCGGAACTTGATTTCGGGTCCGTCCATGGGCGGATCGTCGGCCGACCGGTCGCCCTTCGTGAACGGGTCCAGTTCCAGCACGACGAAGCGATGGCCTTCGGAATTGCCGCGAAAGGCTGCGTCGAAGCCGTCTTCCAGCGCCGCCATGCTGTCGAACGACCAGCACCGTTCCAGCCCCATGGATTTCGCCATGCCGACATAGTCGTTGACCGGCTTGTTCGGCAGGTCGAGGTCCGACGTGCCGCCATAGACGCGGTTGGAAACCAGAACGTGGACCAGATTGGGCAGATCCAGATCCCGTTCGACCATCAGCATCGCCGGGTTCATGGCGAACGCGCCGTCGCCCATGAACGCCCACACCTGCGCCTGCGGCAGCCCATAGGCGATACCGGAACCCAGCAGGGTCGACAGGCTCATCGACGCATCGAGATAAAACGTCCGGTCCGGATCGCGGGTGATGTCCCACCACATCTGCGACGAGTTGCCGGCGGACGTGACGACCAGTTCGTCCTGACGCCGGGCGGCAATGAATTCGAACGCGGCACGGAACGGTATCGCCATGGCTCAGGCCTCCCCGCGCAGCACGTCGCGCGTCAGGATGGCGACGGTCGGCCGGCTGACGGTGCGGGCGTGATGGTAGAGGCGCCCGATTTCCGGGATCTTGTCCGCGCTGTCGATGACCGTGTAGGTCAGGCTGATCGCGTCCAGCGACGGCAGGAAATACAGTCCGTTGGAGACGTGAAACTTGGCCTTGTCTCCCGGCGCGCCGCGCAAAGTCGCCAGGATCGTCATCGGAATTTCGTAGGTATAGTTGATCTTGGTAATGGCGTAGATCAGCGTCATCAGCCCGGACGCCCCCATCACCGCCAGCGAGCCGGTCCCCGACAGGAACGCGCCGGAGCATAATCCGACGGCAGATTCCTCGCGGTTGACCGGCACATGGCGGAACCGGTCGTCGGCATCGAAGGTACGGATGACTTCCGACATCCAGTTGTCGGGCAGACTGGCGACGATCTCTACCCCGCACCCGGCAGCCTGTTCGGCAATGCGGGCCGCCACTTCTTTCCTGTCCGTCACACAATCATCCTTTCCGGTTGCCGCGAATTATTCGAGGAACGGCGA
>Ga0181566_10001278_pt1 | contig 20649 bp, 19 predicted proteins | sample 101ome_15_FD_133762 | JGI IMG/M metagenome (GOLD analysis project Ga0181566, IMG submission 133762) | Coastal salt marsh microbial communities from the Groves Creek Marsh, Skidaway Island, Georgia - 101402AT metaG (megahit assembly) | ecosystem: Environmental > Aquatic > Marine > Intertidal...
CTGCCAACACCTGCATGGCGATCATCGCAAGAAGCAGCACAGCACCAAGCACCAATCCGAGGTTTGAGGAGGGAGCCGGGTCTTCTTGAACGCCGAGCAGAACGTCGACCCCCACTTCGTGGGCGCCCCCGTTGAAGGTGCGATCGTCGTTGAACGGCTGAATCGTGTAGGTGTTGGCGCCGCTCATCGGTGGTGAGTCGGTGTATGTCGTATCCGTGGTGGTCGCAACCAATTCACCGTTTCTCAAGACGTTGAAAGCCACATCATCGCCGTTCCACGACCAGAGTAAACGGACATCACCCGAGCCGTCCTGGATTGTCTGCAGGTCGAGCACGGTCGGACCGGTGTCAACCGATATGGCGAGGGTTTCCTCGTCCGTTTCACCGTTGGTATCGGTCACCGTCAAGGTCACGCTGGTTGAATCGAACAGGAGGAGGTTGGCCACTTCTCCGGATTGTGATTGGCCGTCCCAAGTCCAACGGTAGGAAGCGATAGAGCCGTCAGCATCGCTAGAGGAGGCTGCGGAGAGGACGATGACTTCGTTGATCCAGAGGTTGCTCGAGATGACCTCAATGACAGCCAATGGCGCAAGGTTAGGGATGACAAAGGTGCTCTGAACGGTCTCGCTGCTGGCCTCGCCATCGGTGGCTTCAACCGACACGGTCCAAGTTTGGTCAGGTGCCAATTTCTCTGCTGGCACGCTCGTTAGGTTGCTCAAGCCGGCATCCCGGAATCCGTTTTTGTACCATGCAACGGTGGAGGTGATCGTATCCCCGTCCACGTCAACTACCTGAATGACGGGTGCTAAGTCGTTGAGTGCGTTGGTGTCCTCAGGCCAAACGATACTGACGACGGGAGGGGCATTCAGAACGGTCATGGCTTGTGTGGTCACGGTCGTTTCATCCTCGCCATCCGTCAAGGTCACGACCGCATGCCACGCCTCACCACGGGCAAGCGCACTCCCTTCGAGGGAGAGCTGGTTCAATCCCACCGTTTGGGGCTCGCCGTTGAGGTGCCATACCACGCCTGAAACGGAGACTTCGTCGCCGTCGGGGTCCTCGCTTGTGACGTTAATGGAGAGGTTGTCCTGGGCGCTGTAAGTTGGCGAATCCAAGGTTGCAGTCACGGTAACGGGTGCAGCGTTGCTCACGTTGTATTGTGTGCTCGAAACCAAGAGCGACCAGGTTTCCCCGTCAGAAACACGGACGAAAGCGGTCCACGATTCACCTCTTGCAGTGAACGTCGAGGGCAGGGGATTGAGGTCATCTGCTGAAGGTTCGTGCATGCCGTTTTTCATCCAGATGAGTTGACGTTCCTGGATTTCATCGCCATCGGGGTCAGCTTCAATCCAAGTGACTGCGAGGTCGTCCACGGAAGTCGGCTCTTCCGGAGAAACGGAGATGTCGCTCACGGTGGGTGCTTGATTGCTTGAACCGATGACGACCACGGCAGAGGTGAACCATTCTGACATGTCGGTGCCGTCTGAGACACGAACTTGAACGTCCCAAACATCGCCTGCTCGTGTGGCGAGTGCAGGTAGCGTGGTGGCGTTGTTGAGCGAGGAAAACGGTGTCCTATCCAACCGCCAGCGTACTTCAGTTGAGGTGATGGTGTCGCCGTCCGGGTCGTCGGAGAGGTAGGTGAAGGTGACATCTTCGGAGGTGTCAGGTGCTTCATCGCTTACCGTGATGTCGGTGACAAGCGGAGCACTGTTGGCGATGGTCAACGCCGAGGAAGGGACTGGCGAACCTGCATCTATGCCGTCGGATGGGGTGACGACAACATGCCATGACTGTCCTCGGGTCGTCGCACTCGCAGGCAGGACAGCCGTTGTGTGGCCGGTGGCTTGGACCCCATTGAGGTGCCAGGCGAAGGTGGTGCCAGATTCAGCATCACCGTCGTCGTCGTTGTAAGTGTAGGTGGCTGTGAGGTCGTCGAGGGTTGTGGGCGTGCTCGGGGAAAGCACGAGGTTGCTGACGGTTGGGGCGTTGTTGGTTGAGACCTCTTCGCTGATGGACGTTGAGTAGGTGTTGTACACGTCACCCGATGTTTTGCTTCCCGTGTTGTCTCCGGCGAGCACGGCAAGGTTGAGGTTCACCGAACCCGAACCGGTGGTCGGAGCCTTCCAATCGACGGTCCAAGAGGTGGTTCCGGGAGAGTAATCGTGCGTTGCTTGCAGCCCGTTGCCAGACACTTGTGCGTTCAAGTCGGGGTTGGAGAGGGTCCCTTTGTTTACGGCGAGATTGAAGCCCCCGGTTGCGGGATTTCCACCCACGCTCACCGTGAGGGTATAGGTGGTGTCAGCGATGTAGGCTGTAGGAAAACCGGTGAGCCCGGGTGTCACGCTGCTCGATGAACCGTGACAGTTGCAGCCGGTGGAGGCATTCCATCGCCCGTCTTCGGAACCGTCCACGCTCAACGGTGCCAGCATGGCCATGTAGAGAATCACAATCAACCAAACAGTGGATTTTCTCATGGTAGACCATCACATGTCCTGTTTTTGATAGTTGGCTTCACATCGTGCCGGATGGACCGTCTTCTTTCTCTTGGTTCACCAAGCGGTCGCCGTAGGTGATCACCATGGAGATGAGGAGAAACAGCGGGATGCCAGCAATCAACGCCCAAACGCCGATGCTCAAACCGCCATATCGCACATCGTCAAACAGCTCACCGATGATGATGATGAGTAACACCATTGCCACTCGCCCCAACACCAGCACCGGGCGAACCGAGGTCCAGATGGCTCCCGCTTCCCCCGTGTTGTCGGGTTGGTCAAGCGCCGACAAGCGTTCTGCGAGCGTCGGTGCCATGGCGTGTTTTGCAACCTTGCCGTCATCAATGTTCGGGCAACTCAGCCATCAATGCGTTGAATTCACCTGTGTTCAAGCGGTGCGGACACGGTCGTCGATTTGAGCCCCTTCTCCTGCTCGCCCACCGGTGCGGCGAATTTCTCGCCATGCCTTGATGACGCCTTGTCCGTACGCCCACTGAGCAAGGAACACAAAGAGCGGTGCCAAGAACACGGTACCAAGTGAGCGATGCGGGGACGTACCAATTGCTGCTCCGAGCCAGGACAGCGCGATGTAGAAACTCACCATGCCGAGGGGGATATGGAAAGCAATCCGCGCAAGGTCCCATTCGCCCGAAAGCGTGAACCAAAGATCGGCTTCAGCCCCTCCTGAAAGGCCACCGTAGAGCATGGCGGCAAGGGCCAACACGACAAGGGGCGGGAAGAAACCGATGGCCGTGTGTGACCAGGTGGCGATTTCAGGCCAGCGCTTGTTGGCCACCATGCGCGTGTAGCCGTAATTTCGCATCTGCTTCATGTAGGGTTTGAAGGGGCGACGGCGGCGATGAGGCATGACGTTGGACGGGTCGATGAACAACTTGTGTCCCGCTCGTTGAATCTTGGCGTCAAGCACCACGTCTTCTGCGCCGATGCATCCTTCTTCGAAGAATCCAACTTCACGGAGGTTAGCCATGCGGTGGGCGCAGTTCACGCCGGGATTGTGGGTGATTGGCACCAATTCACCCTTTGGTTGAGCACCATAGCGTGTGCCTGCGGTCATGAATTTCGTACAGAAGGCGACGTCGGCACATTTGGCGCCGAAAGGGTCGTCGTCGGGTGCAAAATTGGGGCCGCCGACAGCACCAACCTCTGGGTTGTCAAACCAGCGGACCAGTTTCTCAACCCAGTCAAGCGGTGGCACGGTGTCGTCATCGGTGAACAGCACGAGGTCGTGGTCCATCTGCTTGAGAGCGAAGTTGCATGCATCGGCACGGTTGCGGGAAGGGTCGTCGATCCACGTCACGCCGTGCTTTTCGCAAACGGCCTTTGTGTGGTCCTTTGATTTTGAATCCGAAATGACGATTTCAAAGTGGGGGTAGGTCTGTTGGCCCAAGCGGCCCAAGACGATGTCCAGTTCGTCGGCGTTGTTGATGGTGGGGATCAAAACGGCGGTTTTGAAGGGCGTTCCGTCCTCTTTGGTCAAGACAGGCACGGCCTCGGTGGTCTCGCCCATGCTTCATCCGAAACCTCCGCCTCATAAGAAATCAAGGGACAGACCTCTCGGGAAGTTTAGATTGTCCTCGGCGTGTAAGGGAGGCAGTCGCTACATGCGCGGAGAAGAATGGTCCAAGGCTTAACCGCGCATGAACGCATCCTTTGCTGCTTGCTTTTGTGCTAAGTTCATAAGCCGTCGCGAGGGGCTTTCGGGCAGAGAGGGATGAACTCATGATGAACGTCACAGCCCGACAGGACTTGATGAGCAAAATTGTGGAGACTTTGATGGTGGTCGTTGAAGACGCCCGCTTCGAGTTCAAAGAGGACCGTTTGCAAGTCACCGTCGTCGACGCTTCCCACGTGGCGATGATCGACCTCAAGGTCGACGCAGCAGCCTTTGACGCCTGGGAAGTTGAAGAAAGTGAACTGGCGCTGGAATTGAAGAAGGTCAAGGAATTGATCAGCCTCGGTGGGGCAGACGACCTCATTGAGATGGCGTACAACCGAGACGTGTTGACGTTGAACCTCGGGAAAATTGACCTAAACATGCGCCCGCTGGACCCCAGCACCGTTTCTTCGCCGAACCTGCCCAACATCGAGATTCCATCCAGCGTTGAAATGGACGGTGCGGCCCTTTCCCAAGCCTTGCGCGCATCCCGTTATGTCGGCGATTTGGTGAATTTCAGCATCGACGGCAACAGTTTCACCATCCACGTCCAGGGGCAGCCAGACTCGGTCAACGTGACCTTTGCAAAGGACGATTTGGAATCCTTGAACTGTTCAAAACCGGCCCGCAGCCAGTATTCGCTGACCTACCTTGTACCGCTGTCGAAGGTATTCGGCTCCTTGGGAACGGTCAAGTTGGGCTTCGGTGAAAGTTTCCCACTGCGTCTTGAATTCAGTTTCATGGACGGTGCAGCGGAAGTCATCTACTTCCTCGCTCCACGAGTGGAAAGCGATTACTGATCTCAGTATTCTCGCCAGCCGTTGCCACAATCCTTGCAGGTTAGCATCCGTGTTTCCGGCTCATCTGAAGAACGGGTTTGCTCAAGGTAGGAGAACACTTCAACACAATCACACTTCGGGCACATGTAGGTGTCTTTGGTCAACACGCCTTGCATCTTATCAGAATCCTTGATCACTTCGTACACGCGTGATTCGACCTTGGTGCTCGAGGTGGCTTTGGAAAGGTCGACCTCTTTGCCACCAATGTTGGTTTTCAAGTTCGCTGGACCCGTGTAACCACATTTGTAATTCGTACACGAGATGTCACCGGAAGGTGAAGGGAAGGCAAGTGTTCCGCATTTAGGGCAAAACATGCCTTTACCCCGACATAGGAGTATATAGGTTATACTGCTTTAGTTATTCAAAATGCATATTCGCACCTGTCCACTGAAATGGGCATGCTCGCAAGGGCAAGGGTCAAAATCACCGGCTTCCAGGCCAAAACCATGTGGCTTTGGTACGATTGGCGAGCGGCGGCTGTCGCCGATGCGCAAGGCCACCTGCTCGACATCCTCGAATGGGACGGTCACATGACGGAACATGCTGTTGTTGAGCGGCTTCGTATCGTGGCGCAGGGCGGTCTCATTCGTGAAGCACAGGACTTGCGTCAACGCTTCCCAGACGCCACGGTCCTCGTCCACGGTGACCCTGCTTTGCCGGACGCAGCGTGGCCACTCCCGTCGCCGGAGCAACAAGCCATGGCGGATGCAGCTGCGCTTCGACTGGCCGTTGAAGGCGTTCAAGCGGCTGCCAGTGACCCAGACCGCCGCCTCGAACATCTGGTTCGTGGAAGCGAGGAATTACGAGCGTCTCACTTAACCATGGAATCCCGACTGCTTGAATGGGTCGGGCTGTTTTTCCCCATGACGGTCGTTGAAGACCGCTCTGCTTACGTCCGTTCGGTGGCGTCCAGCAAGACTCCAGTTGAATTTGCTGAGTCCATGTCCGTGGACCTTCCTGAATCCCTCCCGTCTGAGGCGGAATGGCGCACCATCCATGAATGGGCAGAAAACACGGCCGGGGCTCAGGCTCGCCTTGACCGAATGGAACATGCCTTGCGTGGACTTGCCGGCGAACACCTTCCCTCCGTTTCAGCCCTCGTCGGGCCCCTGTTGGCCGCCCGGTTGTGTGTTGAAGCACACGGAAGGGGCCGACTTGCACGCCTCCCCTCGGGAACCGTGCAAATCTTGGGGGCGGAGAAAGCCTTCTTCCACCACCTCAAGACGGGGGCTCCTTCCCCCAAGCACGGACACATCTTCATGCATCCATGGATCAGCCGTTCACCCCGGTGGGTGAGGGGAAAAATCGCACGCATGTTGGCCGGCAAAATCAGCATCGCTGCCAAGGTTGACGCCTACGGAGGCGAAGCGTGGGGTGAAGAACAGGTGTCGAAGGTGGAGCAACGGGTTGGTGCCTTGCGAGAGGCCAACAAAGAACCGCCATCCCGCCGTTGAGGAGTTGGCAGCGTGGGTGGAGGGAAAAAACGGCGCCAGCGAGGCCCCCAATTTCTCTCCGCAACTGTTCGTTTGGACCGACGGGCTCTCTGGACGATGAACGCCCTCCCGGGGAAAAGCGTGTACGGGGAGACCCTGAGGAACTTTTCTGGCCATGAACATCGCCGGTGGGATCCGAACCGTTCAAAATTGGGGGCAGGGATGCTTCGGACCAAGCACGACCCTGCAAATCTTCTGCCCGAACCGGGGACAACCGTGCTCTACCTCGGAGCGGGGCACGGAACTTCAGTCAGCCATCTGTACGACCACCTTTGCGGACAATCCAACCGGTTTGGAGGTCGTTTGGTGTGCGTTGACCTCGCTCCTCGTTGCCTACGGGACTTGACGTTCATGGCGGCTGACCGCCCAGGTTTGGTCCCGGTGCTGGGCGATGCCCGAAAACATGCGGCTTGGGGTGTGTTGTTGCCAACCAAAGTGAAGTGGTTGTTTCAAGACGTGGCGCAAGCTGGCCAAGTGGATATTTTCCTCGCTGCTTGCCAACGTTTCTTGGCGCCCGGAGGCAGGGGGCTTCTCTCGCTAAAAGCCGCCAGCGAACGGTGGACAGGTGAAGGCGAGGCGGCGCTGTTTGAGAATGTGCGTCGCCGGTTGGAGGAAGCGGGATACTCGGTGGAAGAATCGATTGAACTCACCGGCTATGAAGACAACCATCGCCTCTTCGTTGTACGGTTTGTGGAGGCCTGAGGGTGCCGGAACTACCCGAAGTGGAAACCGTCCGGCAGGGCCTGATACAGGGCATATTGGGGAAAACGATTGAAGACGTGTTGATTCGCAGAGAAGGTCTACGCTATCCCTTTCCGGATGACTTGCCCACCATCGCAGGATGCACGGTCCAAGCCATCCGTCGTCGAGCAAAGTACCTCCTCATCGACCTAAGTGACGGTCGGGTGCTCCTCTCTCATCTGGGTATGAGCGGAAGGTACACACTTTTCGACAGCGATGAAGCCTTGTCCCTCGCCAAACCCTTGCTGAAGACGGTCAACGGTGGCGTGCCTGTCTCTTCGTTTGGCGAGCAAACGGGCTATGGAGGTAAACACGATCACCTTGAGTTCGTTTTCGCCGACGGTTCTCGTGCCGTTTACACCGACCCTCGCCGTTTTGGTATTGTTGATCTGTTTGGGCAGGTTGCTGAAGCAACCCATCCGCTGCTGGTCGATCTTGGTCCAGAACCCTTTGACCCTTGGAATGCCAACGCTCTTGCCAAACGTCTTCAAGGGCGGCGCACAGCGATTAAACTCGCTTTGCTCGACCAGAAAACGGTGGTTGGGGTTGGGAATATCTACGCGTGCGAAGCGTTGCACCGGGCGGGATTATCTCCTCGTCGGGAGGCCAAAGGATTGGTTCGCTCAAACGGTCAGCCGACCAAGCGGTTGGAAGAATTGGTCGGGCACGTGAAAGATGTCCTCCATGAAGCGTTGGAGGCAGGGGGCTCAACGCTCAACGACTTTGCAGCGGTAGACGGAACATTGGGGTATTTCGCACATCAGTTTGCAGCCTACGGAAGAGAAGGTCAACCCTGTCAAAAGGTTGGCTGTGGGGGCGTCATTCGGCGCATAGTGCAGAGCAACCGCTCTACTTTTTACTGCCCTTCATGCCAGCGTTGAGGCCAGTTGAACCAGAACGCTGAGGGCAAAACCCCACAGCACCAGGGCCGTGATGCGGTGAATGGTGCGCGCTCGTTGCTTCAATCGGTCAAGCCATGGCGTACCGGTCAGGATGAGGGCCACGATAAGGTACCACAACGTGTCGATGGCCATGCCGAGGAGACCAACAGCGGCTTTGGTGATGAAATTCATTCCTGGCTGCAACACTTGCGCCAGCACGGCCACCAAAAACAAGGCAATTTTGGGATTGAAGAAGGCGATGGCAAATCCCTCAACAAATCCCTGAGCACTTGAAGCGTGGTCGTCGTTGAACAGCTGTTCGTGCTCAGCGTGCCACATCGACCAACCGTACCAGCCCAGCAAACCGCATCCAATCAACTGCAGAACGGTGAACACGGCCGGTGCTTCCTCGAGCAACACGATGAGGCCGTATACCGCCATGCCAGCATACAAACCGAACCCGATGCCGTGGCCAATGGCGCACATCACGCCTTGACGACGACCGCCGATCATGGTGTTGCGTAGAACGACCATCAAACTCGGGCCGGGCGACATGGCGCCCAATAGAAACACAGTGCCAGCGGCGAGAAGCACTTTCCACGCCACCGGTTCCATGGCTGAGGCAAGGAGATTAACCCTTCAACCTTAGCCCATTTCTCCTAAAGTAGGTAGAGCGTGACACCTTTTCCAGAACGTCGTTCGCTTTCGGCTTCTGCAAAGGCCATGCTCCACTTCAACATGGATGCATTCACCTTCCGCTTGGCCAGCACGCGCTGGTAGGCCGATTGTAGGGCGGGCGAGGTTTTGTCTGAACGGTTTGCCTCCATGGATTGAAGGAACACCTTACTGCCTCTTTAATGTTGTTTTACGTGCATCACTGTCGCATCACCGCAGGAATGCAACAGTTTCTAGAAAAATAATTCCGTTATTCGGCGAAGCAGTTTCCCTTTTACACTGCCAAATTCCCGTGAACGAGCGCATGATGCTCGGTTTGACGGCCTGTACATCGATACACTCTGAACGAGGTGGGGCCTCTTGGGCGAACCTGCTCAACAGCCTCCTGCCGTTTCCGATGCACGATGCGGTAGGCTTGACCCTTGCCATCTCGGTGAATCGCTTCCAACTCTGGCGCAAAGACGACGCCCGCCAATTCCAATTCTCGTTGAGCTTTGTGCGCTGAACGGCGGGCTTGCTTGGCACGAATAGCCAACGCCTTGAGCCCGAAGTGAACCGAAACCTCTGCCTCTTTCAGGTCCCCTCGCCCTTTCCAAAAACGGTTCTTCTTGCGTTTTCCCATCTTTGTGCTTCGTTGGTCAATGCGCTCAAACCATCGGTCACAGCGCAACGTGCTCTGCTTGACAACACGGAAGGTGGCGATGTTAACGGCGGCGAGGCCCGGGGCGACGTGGTTGTAGGCGCCGACATCCAGACCAACCCACGCTGGTCGACCGTCATCCAAACGGGTTGAAGAGAACGCCACATCACCCGCAGCATCCCCCAGTTTCGTGGTCGTGGTGTGGCCAAAGAACACGGTTCGGCTCGGATCAACGGCGTCTTCGTGGGTGAACCATTCTTTGCGAATGTACAGCAACTCCTTCTCGCCCTGCATGTCAAGTGGCATGCGTGGGTCGTAGCCTGCATGGACCAAACGCAAGTCGTCAAGGACAATTTGGGTCGGCAGGGTGTCGAGCCACATGAAATCATCAAGCATGGTGCGTTTGGCTTCCCATAGATCGCCTTCCGCCTGAACGATGTAGGACGAATAGGTCGATTTCCCACCACGATTCATCCACGGTTGCCATGCTTGGAACGTCCCATCGGCTTGAACGCACTGGATGGCCATGTGTTCGTGGTTGCCCTTTATGCAGATGATTTGGGGGTGGGTGCGCAGCATGGCCACCAATCCCGCAGAATCGGGCCCTCGGTCGATCATGTCACCCAAGCAAATCACTCGGTCCTCGGGTTTCAGGCGTAAACGATGGAGTAAGGCTCGGAACGTGGCCAAGTGGCCATGGATGTCGCCGACCACGAAGACACGGTGGCCGTCTTCTATTCTGGCTTGTAAATCAGCCTCGAGTGAGGGGTCCCTAAGCGACGGTCCAAGCGGGAGGTTCAACTTGCAACTCAAGCTGTTCACCGAAGAGATGGTCCCTTCGGTCAACGGTTGTTTGAATCCCTATATGTTCTTCCCCCTCCAAAGGGGTGTGAGGAGCCCGTTTTCGGACCCTTTCACAGAACCTTCGGCATCACTCGGTGTCTTCTGCAGGGGCTTCGTCCTCAGCCGATTCTTCGGCCTTGGCTTCTTCCTCAGCAGCAGCTGCGGTGGCCAATGAATCATCTTCGGGAGCAGAGTTGGCTGCACCGATCATGCCCATGGCGACCATACCGATGCCGCCCAGCCAGAAGAGGAGAGTGACCCAGTCAATCCACGAATCAAAGTTTGTCCAGTAGGTCATCTTGTCCTGGTTTTGCACGATGGCGCTTTCCATGGTTTCTGCGTCGTCATCAGCGATGGTCGATGAAGACTTGATTTCGAACACAGGAACCAAGTCGCTCATGCTTGGTGTGCTTGCCTGACTGCCGTGTGCACGGCTGTCGAGGTAGAACGTGGAGGCGGATTCACCAGCGATGATCAGTCCCGAGAGTTGTTCGGCCTGCATGGTGATGTCACTGCCGAAGTACACGGGGAGTGCGCCAGGTGTGGCGTCAAGCAGACTGAATGTTTCCAAAAGGTTGGCTTGGATGTTGCGTTCGGTAGCGATCACGGTGGCGGAATAGTCGTCAACGGGGATGCCCTTGACTTCGCTCGTACCAACATAGGTGACGTCGGCGATGGCGTAACCGCTCACGTCAACTTTGTCACCGTCACCGGTAAGGAAGCCGCCTGTGGTCCCGACCAGAGATTCGGGGGTGATGAGGCCAAAGGTCGCTGTGGCCATGGCGTCGCTGCGCCAGGAGAGTTGTGTAGAACCGTCTTCGGCAAGCGTTTCACCTTGATCACAGTCGCCGCCTTCACCGGTACAAATGGTGTAGTTGGTGCCGTCGCCGTTTGCCACGTTCGGAGAACTGTAGTAGGTCTCGTTGGTCTCAAGCGACATCCATCCGACGCTGGTGTCCATAGGGTTGCCAGTGGCTAGGAAAGCGTTGACCGGGTCGTGCCAGCCGAGCAACCAGTTGTTGAACGACTGGGTCAGGTAGGGCGACGTGCCAAAGGAGGACATCAGGAAGCCTGGGACAAAGGACTCAGCGGTGGTGCCGTAAATCGGGCCCATCATCAGGGCTCGCATGGCAGCGGCTGCGTTGGTGTCAACGCCGTAGAGAGCGGCGATGGTTTGCTCGTTCCAGTCCATCGGTGCTCCAGGACCCATCGTGGTGAAGTCAATTGGAGGGGTTTGGCCCGCCAACTCGCCGTAGAGGAAGATGGCTGCTCCCGTGTCGGTGGTTAATCCGAGGGGTCCATAGAGGGCGTTTCCAGAAAGTGCTGGGTCGAGGTCAACAGCCACGCCGCCTGAGGCGCCGAGCATGGCCCATGCGCCGCCGAGGTTGAGACTGTTATCGAGGTAGCCGCCGTTGAGCGGGTCCTCAGCACCGAAGGTGGTGTTGACAAAGAGGGAAGCGGTCATGTCGCCGCTTCCGCCGAGGAGAATCATCGGCAATGAAGTGGCATCGGTGATCCATCCACCGGCCCATCCTGCGACGGCGGCGTAGGTGGTTGCGTCCATGCCGTACGTGCTCATGGCATCGGCAGGTTCCATGGTAAGGAAGTTGGCCACGCCGAATTCGGTACCGTCTTCGCTGGTCTCAAGTAGGCCCGTGATAACATCATCACCGTCGCCAAAGAGCATGGCCATGGCGGCTATGTTGTCCATGGCAATGCCAGCGTAGGAGAGACGGGCGGATGCGTTCACGGACTCGCCTGTGGTGTCAAGCATCCACATGTCGTCGCCACCGCCAAAGTTGGTGGCAAAGTTGCCGCCGATACCGTAGCACATGGCCCAATCGTTGGCCATGGTGGTTGCGTTGTCTGCTCCCATGTACCCCCAAATAGTCGCTCGCGTGGTGGCGTTGGTGAGGTCCGTTGGGTATGCATCACAGTGGCCTGCAAAAACCATCGTTCCGACGTCGCTCAAAAGCGAGACATCTTCTCCAGAGCCTGGGAACACAGCCCCCGTAAAGGCATAGGTCAAGTTCTCAAAGCTTGCCGAACTTCCTGTGGCCGTTGAGTAATCGATCGTTTCTTCGTTACCAGTGGCGTTGTTGAAACCGCTCAAGTTGTTTGCTGCAAAGTATGCATCCCAACCTGCGTAGAAGTTGTTGCCCAACAGTGTGCTTGCCATGGTTTCATTCCCACCAACCGCAGCTACGGTGTCGGCGTAGGTAGTGCTCATGGCCGATGCAGCGGCAACGCCAGGCCACAATGATGTGAGGTCTTGAGCGAGCATACCGGCGGTGAAACCAGCCTTGGTGGCGTCCATGATGCCGCCAATGGCCATGCCGGTTGCCCCGATGACTTGGGTCTGGAAGGCGATGTTGAGTTGTGTGACCTCAGTGTCACAGGCTACCTCCGTATCGGCAGCACAAGCAAAGGACTTGACGGAATTGTAGGTCAACTCGCCTGCTTCAGCATCGTACCCAGTGATGGTCTTCGTGGTTGTGATGTCGTAGGTGACGGGTCCGATTTTTTCGTAGGTGGGATCGGCGCCCGTGGACATCACATCGGCGACGTTGGTGATGGAGTAACCGTAGAAGTCGCGCTGGCTCGTTGAGACGGCCCAATCTTCCTCAGCCGTTGTACAATCGGCGTCGGCACAGGCGCCGTCTTTGGTGAAGGAAGCAAAGTTTTCTTCGACAGCATCTGGGACAGCACCCGTGGCCATGGGCGCAAGTGCGGCAACGTTCAGCAGAATCAAGACGATTCCGGCAATCAGCATGTTTCGGGGTGACATAGCGGTTGTCATGCCTGTGGCTCGCTTCCTTCGCCTTATAACATTGGAGCCTTCATATAGGGTAAAATGCGTATTTCTGGCACATTCTACCTATTTTGGAGGTTTTCGAGAACACATGACAGATTCTTGTTGCACGCTGTTTAAACATAAAACGGATAAATTTATATAAGTATACAGATAAATCATATTTCACCAGCGAGGGAAGAACATGAGGGGTTGCACATTCAAGAAACAAAATGTGGCCAAACAACCCCTCTGTAAACGCCGTCGATGAATGGATCGACGTCGGTAGCTGGCCAGCGGTTGAACCCTTGAGTGCAACCGCTGTTTCCACGGGAACTGCATGGAGGTATGGTGTAGCGGATAGCATCAGAGGCTTCGAACCTCTGGACCCCGGTTCGAATCCGGGTACCTCCGCCAGTTCCCAACCATTGGGGCATGGTGTAATGGACAGCATGTTGGTGTGCGATACCTTCGATCTGGGTTCGAATCCCAGTGCCCCAGCCTTTTCGACGCACGGCGGTGCAAAAACGCAAACAAACGAGATGATAACATGAAGAAAAAGAATGAAGAAACGAACGAGAAGAACACCCATGCCAAACCCAACACGTTTGTCGTGGAAGGAAACGGTGAGTGGTTGGTGGCCAACGGTTACACCCATCCCGACGAACTGATTGACCACGATGCGGACCTGGACAAACCAGCCGCCTTCTTTGGCATGTTTGCTGCGTACAACCAGCACAACATTGCCAACGGTGAAAGATGGGATGCATGGCCAAGTTGGGAACTTTGCCTAACCTCCATGGACATCGGCCTGCACTTCTTGATGGCTGAGCTGGACACCTACGAGGACTGGGTGCAAAGAGAGCATTGGCTCGCCTTGGCGCAAACTGTTCACGAGAACGCCGCTGTTTCCATGGACGATTACACCATAACGATTCAAGGTCAACACGGCCACACCTTCGCCTTTGACTTCTGTCTCGACATCGAGAGGTGGGGTGCACCGAATACCTTCGCCAGTTACAAGGCCAAGAAGGAAAGTGAAGCCAAAAAACCGATGGCGTGGAAGTGGGCTCCTCCAGCCTACCTCTTTGCAAACAACGTGGCCCACTCGCTTGGTGCGTATTGGACCTGCCCCGACCACATTCCCGATTACGGCGGCGAGTCAACCGTTTTCACGCCTGACGACTATTTTTGCATCGACGGTTACAACGAGACCTTTCCCTCGAACCTGCTCTCACTAATCCACCTCTGTGTTGAGGATCATCACATTTGGGTGATGAATTACGAGGATGCGCTGGCAACGGCGGAGTACAACCAGAAAGTGGAGAGGGAATGGCCGGGTGGAAGGCCCGAGGACTATGAATATCAATGAATAAGGAGAAATGAAACATGAACAACAAAAATGATTGGAAGAAGCTATGGGGATTGGTGATGGAGTACATTCAACTCCAAAACGAGTTCACGAAACTGAGAATACAAGACATGAGCGAGTACATTGAGAGGCCTTGCTCGTGCCCTGATTGCATCATGAAGACGCTGACGGGAAAGCCGCTTGACGATGAAGAAAAAGAATGGGCGGAGTTTGACGACGACTTCAGGGAGGAGTGGGAATGAGTTTGGCATGGAAGCCAAACCCCACGGCACCGTTGTGGTATCAATCGGGATTTGACGAGCCTCAAGGTCCGTTTTTTGCCGACCTTGATATCCAACATGTGAGGCAGGTCGGCCCGTCTTGTGTGGCCACCACGCTTTCCATGGTGGCCAACGCAACGGGAGCGGAAACAACGCCTGAGGACTTCAAGTCCGTCACCAATTCCCAGGCGCCACACACGTGGTCGGCTGCCCTGAAGCCCTACGGTCTGCAACTTGCCTATTGCAACAGCGACCTGAGGAGACTGGAGTATTTTGTTGAGGAACTGGTGGAACTTAACGACCTCTTTTTCCTGAGTTTTTACTCGGAAGACCCGCCCTCAGACCCGCAACCATCGGGCAAGTTGTGCACGGCTCACATCATCACCTTGCACAAGGACACCGTTTACGACACGGCCAAATCGCCGTACTGGGGTGGTGTCTGCAAAGCAACCGAATACAGCAGACTTGAGAGGCAGACCAAGAGAATCTTCAGGGTCGTGCCCGTTGACCATCCGAGGTGCATCTGATGAGCATGGCAAGGCACAGAACCGCACATAACGGCGTTGGACACTGCTATTTTCACGGTCCACCCGCGGGTCTTGGACTGCCCATCACGTTGAGCAAAGACAGGCCGTTGGTCGTGGTTCACCCTGCGGCAGCCATCAACTACACGGCCAGCTTCGGACTGTTGGAACACATCGAGCACCCTTTCATCCATTTCATGGTGGACTGGGGAAATTACGCTCCTGACGATTGGGGTGTGGGTTCGTTTGAACTCGAAGGGACCGACTATCAGAGGTTGGCCGACAACGTTCACGGTCACCCAACCTACAGGAAAACTGCCTTGAGGACGCCGCACTGGCAAGTCCACGCCGTGGGTGAAGCCTACGAGACCTTGGCGAAGATGCCACCCGTTGACATTCTCTACGTCGACTGGCTCGAATGGATGGCGCCCAACAGCATGAACAAAAATCAGGCCTTTGTGAACATGATGGCGTCCTTTGCCCACAAGATCAGGCAGGGCGGACTGGTGATTGTTGACCACAAGAACAGCACGATGAGCGACGGTCATCACCCGTGGTTTACCTATCCTGAAGACGATTTTTTCCACGTCGTCGACCAGACCTTCATGGTTAGAAAAGGGCCGGTGGAGTGGTTGAGCACGAACATCTACGACGATTTGAGGGGTCATCATGCAACGGTGTTTGAGGTGGTTCACGAAGTGGACAGCGTCCTTGGACTGAAGGACTGGGACAAGGCGATGCAACCGTGGTGTTGGGGCACCGTGCCTGAAATGTCGCTTACAACATCCCAGATTCAAGGGCTGCTCGACCTGAACATGGGCGAGCATCATCACCCGCATGCCGACACTTACGACGACTACATGGACAGGTGGTTGAGGGTCATGGACGACCACGGCCCGCCCCAGACCATCTTGGGACTTAGGCCACCCATTCAGGGATGGCCCGACGGCGCCTACACTGAATTTTTGCAGTGGTTGATTGAGCACCCAGCCTGCACCTCAGGCCACATCGAAAGGAGAACCTACAAGATGGTGGGTGAGATGTTCAAGCTCCACATCGTTCACGGCGACCTGGCAGAACTCGCTCCTGCATTGTGGCAACAACACGCTATGCTGGCGGTCAGAGCCCCACTGAAACAGAAGGTTGTGGCCAGATGTCCTTGGTGGTTGGGGCAGGTTTTGGAATTGCAAAGCGACCCTGTTTGGATGGGCAACCCCGTCAAGGGATTGCAGTGGTCAGGGCCAGAGGCGACACCGATGCTGGCGAAAACGATGCTTGAACTGGCGAAAAGCCAACCCTACAGCAGAGCCTTTCCAAGCATCAAAACGATGCAGGTCAACCACATCGTGACGGTTGCTCACGGGTCAGCCTCGCTCGGTGAAGTCATGAAGGCGGTCAAGGCCTACTACGACACCTTGCCGCCCATGATGGCAAGAGCCCCGATGGAGATGACCATCGTGTGTCTGGATGAGGACGACTACACCGACGTGCTGACCGTCCCTCCTTACTTCCAATTCCTCCCCAACGACGGCCCGTGCACCGATTAAGGTCGGTGTTCGCACACGGGCACGCAAGAGCAGGTGTCTCGGGTTGAGGAATGGTGGAAAGGCTACGGCCCACCCTTGGTGTACGGTGCACGTTGCGCAAGCAGAGGAGCCGGTTCGATTCCGGCCAGGGTCAGCCGCGATGATCTCATCAGGTTCAGCGAAGATTTCATGCAAAGGCTGGGTCAAAGTCGTCCCAGCCATTCTTGCGGTCTCGCTTTCGCTTTCGCTTGCTGCTTCGCTTCGCCAGGCCCTCGAACAACTCATCGAAGGCCCCGTCGACCTTGACCTTCCAGTTGAAGGCCCACAAGAGGTCATCAAAGATGTCCTTCATGCGTTCGTAGCGCTCCGTAACCATTTCCTGAACGTCTTCGGCCTTGCGCCCCTCAACGAGGAATTCACGCTTGGCGTGAATCATGCCGCTTTTTAGATTGTAAAAGAAGCGCATGTGATCCTGCACGCCGTTCATGATGTTGATGACTTCGAGCAGTTCTGGAACATGCTCTTCGCGCACCTCTTCGTTGATGATGGTCATTTGGAAAAACGAACCTCCCTCATCGGTCTCGAAAACGCACTTAGAGGTGCCAAGCTCGTGTTCAAACTCGTCGATGTAGCCCCATTTCTCTCCCGTTCGGGAGGGCATGAACTCCGCATCGCCCTTCAGCATTGCATCCAAGATGGAATCAAACTTGTGTTTCATGGCAATCATATCCTCTAACGGTATTTGAAGAATTCAAACCGTGTTGTTCGCATGGTCGGTTTACCCGACCTAACGCATGCTGACTCGGCGCTCGCTGTCGGTGGTGCGCCACATGGACTGTTGGTCATTGAAGGACCCACCCATGTCGTTGAACACAAAGGGAGTCAAATTCATGACGTTGTTCTGAGGGGAACCACCAGTGTTGTTGGCACAGAAGGCTGGAAGGGGGAAGGTTCCGGTCTGTCCGGGTTGGATGTCAATCCAAACATCCTCCTTCACCACCAAGTTCTGCATGCCGTTCCAAGACTGTTGTTCAAACATGGTCCCTCGAGGGACGACCATGCGCACGGGCTGCTGACCGGGGTTGTTGATGGACATGGTAATGGCGTTTGCACGGTCGTGACCGTTGCCGATCACAGACTCAATCTCAACTTTGCCGGTGCTTGCAGCGTGGTACAAGCTGTCAGTGCGTGATTCGTAATTCATGTTGAGGGCAGCGGGTGTGTAAATGGCGGTGGTGTTGTCGCGAACGCTCCTCAGGTGGGAGAATTGAGCCAGCAATTGCACCCCTCCCAAAAAGCGGTTGTTGTCCTCGGTAAGGTTGGGGTACAGAGCCTGTGTTTGGCTGTAGAACAATTCAGGTCGTTGCTGACGTCCATCGTGTACGATACGGGTTCGCTCTCGGCGACGGCTGTGGTGGTCAAGGGGAGTCCCTTCTTCGTGTTCATCGGTGACAATCAAGTCTTGGATGCATCCTTCGATGATGGGCTTTCCGTTCTCGTCAAAGGTAATCTCGCGCTGGCTCATGGGAGGCAGCTGCAGGGTTACGGCTTCGGTACTTCGTAGACGGCCACCGTCCAAGGACAGGCCTTGGGGTATGGTGATGGTCTGGGGGGCAGGGCTTGGGTTTTTTGCAATGTATTTCATGTTCATAGGGTCACCTCCTCGGGTTGTGCGACGCCTCTGTGGATGTAGAGGCGAAGGTCGGCGCGCACACTGTTTTTCACAGCGGCGCAAGCATTGACGAAGCGCTCAAGGCAATGCTGCCAGGGCTCTTCATCGCGACGGATATGTTGCTCGTTCACGTGAGGTCGGTCACGGTACTGAGAGCGGAATTCTTCCTGGAAGGCATGTGGGTCGTAGGGGGTGTAAGGCAAGAACACACGAATGACGCCGTGCCGACCACGAAGGAAAGTTTCCAACTGACTTGCGTCGTAGAGGTTGTCACAGACAAAGTCAGGTCCAGCTCTCAGTGCGGGGTCAAACCAGACACGCCCGTCATTGTGCACGTCACCGTTGCTGCCTTCTCGGTCTGGGGTGACACTTGGGCGACAGGGATGACGGTTGGGTGGGAGGAAGGCGTGCACCCACAACTCCTCGTGGACGTCGGTGGTTCGACGACCAGGAACGGTGTTGACGGCACGCACCCGCTGGAGATTTGATTCGCGGTTGACCAGAGCACCGCCCTCGCTGGGTGCTCGCATGGGGTTGAGCAGCCCGTGGATGTTGCGCACCAGTTCATCGTGGTCGTGGACACTGATGTCTTGACGCAGCATCCAAGCGGTGAACATCTGCATGAGTTTGGCGGCCTGATCGCTATCGAGACCGGCGACCAAAGCGGGTGCGATGGTTTGGCGAAGATGGGCGACCAGTTCGCCATCATCGGTTTGTTGGCGGATTTCAAGTTCGTCAAAGGCGAGGCCGAGTTGGCGACCGAGGCGTTGGGCTCGGCGCTTGATGGCGCGTGCGTCATCTTCGAGGGTGGATGCTCGTTGTGCACGGGGGGTGCGTTGGGTTTCAGGGACGTAGACGACCAGTTGGCCTTCGTCGTTTCGTACATAGGCAGCACGTTCGGCTATCTTGGCCTTTGCGTTGCGGCTGTATTTTCCTCGTCCGGGGTAAATCACGGTTTCATGTTCATCGTATAGGGTTGGCATGCTTCTTCTCACCAACTCCCAAAACGCCTAAGAGTATATAAAGAACACAAAAACAAGAATAATTCATGTTTCGTTAACTTCTAACACTCAAACCCACTGGATACGCATATGCACTCTCCTTCTGACGACAACAACACGGAAATTAACCGCTGGCCGAATCGAGAAGAGAGATTTAATGAAATTCTGGCATCGCTCAAACACGAGTATCCCAACGACCGTAAGCTTGACTACATTTTAGAAGAACAAGGTCATGAAGGATTGCTTCGTTCAGATTACATTCGACGGGTTTCCGAAATCAAATTTCCTTGGCGCTCGCGCAAGACCAAGCCAGGGATGATGCATTTCAAAATCCCGAATAAATTGCGCTATACTGCTGAATCTTTTGGACTTGAATCCTTCTCTGCGAACAACACCATTCCGTTTGAGGATCCTTATCCTGACTTTGCGGAGTTCTCCCTCGACGATGCATTGCCGCCAACGTTCACAACAAACCTTGACGGTGACATTCAACAGCATACATTTGAGGATGGATATGATCAGAGAGGGCCTGATATCCTCGGAACCTACCTGTCTGGCTGGGATAATTCGCTTTGGGGAATTTTCTTGAATACACAAGAAATTTTTGCAGCTGCAAAGAAATTTTTCCCGTACATGGACCCGTATCAGGCATGGATGACGGTCTTCAGGACTATACTGTATCACGAATATTTTCACTTTTTGTCTGAGTACCATTGCAGAAGAATCACGCTCACGAGGCCTTCGAACTCGAGGTACCTCGCATACGAACAGGCATGGAATGATGCATTGGATGACGAGCCTGACCTTGTGGTTGAAGAGGCGGTGGCCAATGCCTACGCATACCACAGAATGGAAAATCACGTTGATTTTTCAACACTATCAGACATAGAGTCAATGTTCCTTTCAGCTGACGTGCCCTACAAGAATTTCACGAAGTATTACAAAACCTCAAGCAGACAAAATCACGGATTGAGCATTGTGGCTTATCAGCAAAACGAAAAATACTCTCCTATTCCGAAAAGAAGTCATTTGAATCAGGAATCTGCGTCAATTTTCACGGCACCAGTTACGCGTCGTGTACCTGTCTTTTTGGTCTTGAACGGCGGAATAAAACCCCTCAACGAGGCTGGTGTATTCACCATATACCCTACTTTGCGGCCTACTTCGAATATGGAATTGAGAGAATTTGAAACTGAAGTGAATTTACTCATCTCGGATTTGA
>Ga0181566_10001280_pt1 | contig 20620 bp, 23 predicted proteins | sample 101ome_15_FD_133762 | JGI IMG/M metagenome (GOLD analysis project Ga0181566, IMG submission 133762) | Coastal salt marsh microbial communities from the Groves Creek Marsh, Skidaway Island, Georgia - 101402AT metaG (megahit assembly) | ecosystem: Environmental > Aquatic > Marine > Intertidal...
ATCCGCACCAGGAGCGACGGAACGTCGTCGAGGTCTCCCACCGACACCTCGCTGGAGTCGATCTCGGATCCGACCACATCGAGGGCCTCCCCGGAGGCCTCGCGGGGGTCCTGGCCGAAGAGCACCGCGGCGGCGGCACGGGCAGCATCGGCGGCCCCCTCCCCGTGCACCAGCGCGGTGAGCTCGTCGGCCAGGGTGCGCTGCGCCTGCCGCTCATGCGGGGCCTGCTCGTGCGCCTCCATGACCTCGGCGATCTCACCGAGGGGCCGAAGCGAGAAACGGAGGAGCCGATCGCGAACATCGGCGTCATCGGTCTGCAGCCAGAACTGGCGGAAGCGGTACGGCGACGTCCGCTCGGCATCGAGCCACACGGCTCCCGACGCCGTCTTGCCGAACTTGGAACCATCGGCCTTCGTGAGCAGTGGCCAGGTCAGTCCATGGGCGGACCCACCCGAGGTACGACGCACCATGTCGATCCCCGCGGTGATGTTCCCCCACTGATCGCTCCCGCCCATCTGCAGTTCGACGCCGTGAGCGTCGTGCAGATGCCGGAAGTCGTTCGCCTGCAGGAGCATGTAGCTGAACTCGGTGTACGAGAGGCCGACCTCGCCGGCCAGGCGAGACTTCACCGAGTCCTTGGCGAGCATCTGACCGATCGTGACGTGCTTGCCGACATCGCGAAGGAACTCCAGCACCGTCACCGGTGCCGTCCACTCGGCGTTGTCGACCAGGGTCGCCGGGTTGCCCTCCGCGCCGAAGTCGAGGAGGCGCTCCAACTGCGCCTTGATCGAGGCGACGTTGTGGTCGAGTTCCTCGCGTGTGAGCAGGTTGCGCTCCTCGGAGCGGCCGCTCGGGTCGCCCACCATGCCGGTAGCGCCCCCGGCCAGGGGGAACACCCGATGACCGGCGTCCTGGAAACGACGGAGACCGATCTGACCGAGGAGATGTCCGACGTGCAGCGAATCAGCCGTCGGATCGAAGCCGACGTAGACGCCGATCGGACCCGATGCCAACCGGGCGCGCAGCGCATCTCGGTCGGTCGAGTCGTGCACCAGACCGCGCTGCTCGAGCTCGGAGATCAGATCCATCCTCTGATCTTGCCATGAGCGGCTCACCGTCGACATGCCGCTGAGGGTTACCCTTCGCCCATGGCGGAGTCCACCGCGGATCTCGCGGCCCTCTTCGACCGCTTCGCCGATGAGATCGGTCGCGCCGCCCCCACCTACGGGACCATCTGCCGAGGTGTCGCCACCGAGGCCGGGGTCCTGTCGATCCTCGACGGGGTTCCCGACCCGCAGCGGCGACCGGTGCTGCTCCTCGCCGCTGTGCACCACCTCCTCCTCGACGCCCCCGACGAGCCACTGGCCGACCACTATCCGTCGATCTCCGGCCGGCCCGGCGACGGCGATCCGGTAGCGGCCTTCATCGAGTTCTGCGGCCGACGTCGAGCCGAGATCGTGGAGCTCGTGTCGTCGAGGAGCACGCAGACGAACGATGTCGGCAGAGCATCGCTAGTGCGGATCGCCCTCCCGAGCACCGACCCACCGGCGAGAGCGCCCCTCGGCCTGATCGACCTCGGCACCAGTGCCGGCCTCAACCTCCACCTCGATCGCTTCTCCTACCGCTACCACGACGAGGGCGGTGCGGAGGTGGTGCTCGGCGACGGTTCACCCTCGCTGGACTGCCTCGTGCGCGGTCGCTCCGTCAGCGAGGTCGCCCCGTCGAGCCCGGTCGACATCGGCCTCCGCATCGGGATCGACCCCAACCCGATCGACACCTCCGACCCGGACCAGGCTCGATGGCTCCAGGCGTGCGTCTGGGCCGACCAGGTCGAGCGACTGGCCCGCCTCCAGGCGGCGCTCGACACCGTCGCCGGCTATCGACACGAGGCCCTCATACTCCGCGGCTCGGGTCCCGACCGTCTCGAGGAGGCCGTCGCCGAGTCCCGCGCGGCCCGCTGCCATCCCGTCGTCATCAACACCTGGAGCTTCACCTACTACGAGGGGCCGGAACGCGTGCGGCAACTCGACATGCTCGACCGACTCGGCGCCGAGGGGGACCTCACCTGGATCTTCCTCGAGGCGCCGAACGAGACCCCAGAGTTGCCCTGGGGGGCGGTCGACACCTCGACCTCGCTGTCGGTGCTGCGCCGTATCGACTACCGGTCGGGACTGCGCGACGAGACCACCATCGGCATCGCGCACCCCCACGGGCGGTGGCTGGACGCGATGGACCGCTGAGACCGGGGCGCGCTCAGACCTGACGGGCGAAGGCGATCACAGCGTCGGCGAGCATCTGGACCGCGATGGCGGCCAGCAGGAGACCCGCGATTCTGCTGAGCAGCAGGATCCCGGAGTTCCGCAGCACCCGGATCAGCAGACCGGAGAAACGCATGGCCAGGTACACGGCCACCAGGACACCGAGCACCGCCAGGGCGATCAGTCCGCGGTCACCGGCCCCGTCGGCCCGCCCGACGAACACGATCGTGGCGACGATCGCCCCGGGTCCGGCGAGGAGCGGTGTCCCGAGGGGGACCATGGCGACACCGACGTGGTCATCGGGGTCGAGGGCGTCGGCCTCATCGCTCTCGGAGCCGGTGAGCAGCTCGAGGGCCACGAGCAGCAGCAGCAGGCCACCCGCTCCCTGCAGGGCTGGCACAGAGACGTCGAGGTAGTCGAGCACCTGTCGGCCGATGATGGCGAAGGCGCCGATCACCGCCGCCGCGGTCGCCACGGCCACCAGCGCGGCCCGATTGCGAGAACGGGGCGAGAGTCGACGGGTGACCGACAGAAAGATCGGCACGTTGCCGACCGGATCCATGATGACGAGCATCGTCACCAGGACCTCGGTGAACAGGCGAGCGTCGCTCATGCCCTCTGCCCCGCCCGACGGCCTCGATCGGTCTCCAGACGCTGCATGAGCCGGGCGTGCTGCTCACGGCAGGCCGCGGGCGAGCCACCCCCGCGGGAGGTCCGCATCGAGGCGCCGTTGAGCCCACCGAAGAAGGCGCGCACCTCCTCGCCGAGATCGGCGGCAGCGAGATCAGCGAGCGATCCCTCCCCGCCGAGATGGCGTCGAACCAGGGCGCCGACGGTGGCGTGGGCCTCGCGGAAGGGATGTCCGGCCCGCACCAGGAACTCGGCCAGATCGGTGGCAGCGAGCACCTCGGCGCCGGACGCGGCATCCATCGCCTCGGGCGCAAACTCCGCGGTCGCGATCATCCCGCCGATGGCCGAGAGCGCGAGCACCACCTGGTCGACGGCGTCGAAGAGGGGTTCCTTGTCCTCCTGCAGATCCCGGTTGTAGGCGAGCGGGAGACCCTTGAGCGTCGCGAGTAGGCCGGTGAGGTGGCCGATGAGGCGCCCGGACTTCCCGCGGGCCAGTTCGGCGATGTCGGCGTTCTTCTTCTGCGGGAGCATCGAGGAGCCCGTCGCGTAGGCATCATCGAGTCGCGCGAAGCCGAACTCCTCCGAGGTCCACAGGACCCACTCCTCTCCGATCCGCGAGAGGTGGACGCCGAGCAGGGCCAGGTCGAACAGGGCCTCGGCCACGAAGTCGCGGTCGCCGACGGCATCGAGGGAGTTGTCGAACACCGCGGCGAAGCCGAGTTCACGGGCCGTGAACTCCGGGTCGATGGGCAGCGACGTACCGGCCAGGGCGCCCGCACCCAGCGGGGAGACATCGGCCCGGGTGATCGTCGAGAGGAGCCGGTCCACGTCGCGCGAGAGCGCCCAGGCGTGAGCCATCAGATGGTGGGACAACGAGACGGACTGGGCTCGCTGCAGGTGGGTGTAGCCGGGGAGCGTGACATCGAACGTCTCGGCTGCCCGGGAGGCCAGCACCTCCTGCAGGGCGAGCACGCCGTCCACCACGTCGGTCAGGGCCTCCCGAGTCCACAGACGGAGGTCGGTCGCCACCTGGTCATTGCGACTGCGGGCGGTGTGCAGCCGAGCGCCGGCCTCTCCGGCCAACTCGGTCACCCGGCGCTCGACAGCGGTGTGGATGTCCTCATCGCTCGGCAGGAACTCCAGGGTCCCCTCGGCGAGCTCGGTCTCCACCCGGTCGAGTGCCTCGATCACGAGATCGCCGTCCTCGCTCGACATCAAGCCGGCGCGCACCAGACCCGCGACATGGGCGCGGGACCCGCGAACGTCCTGGGGCCCGAGCCGACGATCGAACGGCAGGCTCACCGTGTAGGCCATGAGGGCCTCCGCGGGGCCGCCCTCGAAACGCCCGTGCCAGAGGGTCGAACCGTGGCTCATCTCCCCCGCTCCTCGTTCGAGCTGTCGAGTCCCGCGAGCTCGCGCAGGGTGTCCGCGAGCAGCGCTCCACCGATCTCCTCCGATGCCACGCAGAGCATCGTGTCATCTCCGGCCACCGTCCCGATGAGACCCTCGACACCGCTGCGGTCGAGGGCAGAGGCGACGACGTGGGCGCACCCCGGAGGAGTGCGCACCACGACGAGCGAACCCGAGCAGGTCACCTCGGCCACCCACTCCCCCATGACCCGTCTCAACTGGTCGAGCGGGGCGACCCGATCGGGAACGAACGCCGGGAGGGCGTAGATCGACTGGCCTGAGGACGAGCGGATCTTGATCGCGCCGATGTCGTCGAGGTCGCGCGAGACGGTGGCCTGGGTGGCCGAGATGCCCTCGGTGGAGAGCAGCTCGACGAGTTGGGCCTGGCTGACGATCTCGGCGCTCTCGATGAGGCGCGTCACCGCCTGCTGACGGCGGGCCTTGGCACTCATCGCACACCGACCAGGTGCGCGAGCAGTCCCCGGGCGGCGTGCATCCGGTCGTGGGCCTGGGTGATGACCCGGCTCCGGGGACCGTCGAAGACATCAGCTGAGACCTCGAGCCCTCGGTAGGCGGGCATGCAGTGCATGAACACCGCGTCGTCAGCGGCGAGGGAGAAGAGCTCGGCATCGACGGTGTAGTCCGCGAAGGCCGCCCGACGGGTAGCGGCGTCGTCCTCCTGACCCATCGACACCCAGGTGTCGGTGTGGACGGCGTGGGCCCCCTCGACCGCGCTCGCCGGCGCGTCGCTCTGGGAGATCGCGCCGGCGCCGAGGAGCGACAGGCGATCGAGTTCGGCGTCGGATGCGTCGTAGCCCGCCGGGCAGGCGAGCCGAACGTCCATCCCGGACATGAGCGAGACCTCGGCCAGGGAGCGCGCGACGTTGTTGTAGTCACCCACCCAGGCGACCACCCTGCCGGTCAGGTCGCCGAACTCCCGCGTCATGGTGAGCACGTCGGCGAGGGCCTGCATCGGATGGGAGTGATCGGACAGGAGATTCACGACCGAGGTCACGGCAGCCGCGCGCATCCGCTTGAGATGGCCATGGTCGAACACCCTCGCCGCGACGATGCGGTGGTAGCCGGCCAGCACCCGGATCACGTCCTCGACCGGCTCACGTGAATCGAGGCCGACCTCCTCACCACGGGTGTAGACGGGATGTCCACCCAATTGGGTGACCGCCATCTCCATGGAGTGCCTCGTCCGGTTGGAGGGCTTCTCGAAGATGAGGGCGACCCCGTCACCCTCGAGGGGTCGACCGAGGTCCCCCACCGGCCGGAGAGCCAGGTCGACGACCGATGCGAGGCCCTCCGGGCCGAGGTCGGTGATGTCGAGCATCGACGGGTGATCACTCATGGCCAGCACCTCCAGGGACCTGGTTCGCGATCGCGGCGGCGAGAATCCCGGTCGCCTCCTCGATCTCGTCGACGGTCACCGTGAGCGGGGGCGCCAGACGGATCGTCGAGGCGTTCACCGCGTTGACGATGAGACCGTTCTCGAGACAGTCCGCGGCGACATCGCCGGCCACGATCCCATCGGCGAGCCCGACACCGAGCAGCAGCCCGGCCCCCCGCACACCGGTGATCCCCGGAGTCCCGGCGAGGCGCGAGCGGATCTCATCCCCGGCGGCGATCGCCATGGCCGGGGCGTCGAGGCGCAGCATCTCGTCGATCACCGCGTTGACCGCCGCGGTGGCGAGCGCGGTACCGCTGAAGGTGCTGCCGTGGTCACCCGGGGAGAACGAGGCGGCGATCGGGGTCGGTGCCCAGCAGGCGCCGACCGGCATCCCGTTGCCCATCCCCTTCGCCATGGTGACGACATCGGGAGAGATCGAGGCGTGCTCGAAACCGAACCACCGTCCGGTCCGGGCGAAACCGGTCTGCACCTCGTCGACGATCATGAGCGCGCCGGTTGCGTCGCAGAGCTCCCGGATCCCGCGCAGGTACCCCTCAGGAGCCGGCTGCACTCCCCCCTCTCCCTGGATCGACTCGATCAGGACCGCGGCGACGGAGCCGTCGACCGCGGTCGCCATGGCGTCGAGATCTCCCCATTCGACGTGCCGGAACCCCTCGGGCATGGGTTGGAACGGTTCGTGCTTCGAGGGCTGGCCGGTCGCGGCGAGGGTCGCGAGCGTCCGCCCGTGGAAGGACCCGAGGGCGCTCACCACGGTGTGGCGTCCCCGTCCACCGTGCCGGCGGGCGAGCTTGATGGCGCACTCGTTCGCCTCGGCCCCGGAGTTGGTGAAGAAGATCTGTCCGTGGCTTCCCGTCGCCTCGGCGAGAAGGGCGTCGATCCGCTGAGCGGCCTCGGTGGCGACCGGGTTCGCGAAGAAGTTCGAGACATGGACGAGCGTGCGGGCCTGTTCCGCGATGGCGTCGGCGACGCGCTCGTTGGCGTGCCCGAGCGAGACGACCGCGATACCGGAGAGGAAGTCGAGGAGGCGGCGACCCTCGCTGTCCCACACCTCCGTCCCCTCACCGCGGACGATCATCCTCGCCGGGGGGCCGAACACCGGCATGAAGGGGCAGTGCGCTGTCCCCTCGGTCGTGAACGCGTGCCCAGTCATGACTCCCCCTCCGCCTGGTCCTCGACCATCGTTCCGATCCCCTCGACTGTCAGCAGCTCGAGCAGCAGGACGTGCTCGATCCGGCCGTCGAGGATGTGCGCCCGGCGCACCCCGTTGCGGACGGCGTCGACACAACTGGTGACCTTGGGGATCATGCCGCCGGCGATGGTGCCGTCGGCCATCAGGGCCTCGAGCTCCGCCGGGTTGGTCTGGCGGATCAGACTCTCGGCGTCGTCCAGGTCGCGACGCAGGCCCTCCACGTCAGTGAGGTACACGAGCTTCTCCGCCCCGAGGGCGACCGCCACCTCGCCGGCCACCGTGTCGGCGTTGATGTTGTAGGCCTGTCCGTTCACATCGGTGCCGACCGTGGCGACCACCGGGATGAACTCCTCCTCGATCAGCCGGTTGAGAACCGCCGGGTTGATGCTCACGACATCACCGACGAACCCGAGTTCGGGGTCGCGGGCCTCCGCCCGGATGAGCCCACCGTCCTCGCCGCTCACCCCGACGGCGTAGTCGCCGTGCACGTTGATGGCGGCGACGATCTGCGGATTGACCTGTCCGATCAGCACCATGCGGGCGATGTCGACGGTCTCGGCGTCGGTCACCCGGAGTCCGTTCCTGAACTCCGTCTCCTTGCCGAGGCGCGACATGAGATCGCTGATCTGCGGCCCGCCGCCGTGCACCACCACCGGCCGCATGCCGACGAGACGCATCAGCACGATGTCGCGGGCGAAGACGTCGAGGGCGTCGTGGTCGGAGGTCCCGGCGAGAGCGTTGCCGCCGTATTTGACCACGACGACCTTTCCGGCGAACCGTCTGATGAAGGGCAGGGCCTCCACGAGGGTGGCGGCCCTGCCGGCTGCGTCTCCGATCACGGCGCTACTCCGATCCTGCTGAGGCCCGCGGTCTCCTCGAGACCGAGGGCGACGTTCGCGGCCTGGACCGCGCCTCCCGACGCGCCCTTGGCCAGATTGTCGATGGAGCTCACCACGATGACCCGGCCGGTGCGCTGATCCACGCGGGCGGTCAGGTGCACCGCGTTGCTGCCGACGGTCGACCCGGTGGCCGGGATCCGGTCGGCGACGGACACGAACGGCTCACCGGAGTAGGCGTCGTCGAGCGCGGTGAGCGCGTCGTCGGTGGTCAGGGCCGCATCGATCGGGGTCGCGTAGCAGGTGGCCAGGATCCCTCTCCTCATGGGGACGAGATGCGGGGTGAAGAGCAGTTGGGCACCGATCTCCTGCTCCATCTCGGGTGTGTGACGGTGGTTCACCAGGCCATAGGCCGTCATGCTCTCGGCGATGGTGGTGAAGGCGTAGGCGTGGTCGGCGCGCCGGCCGGCTCCGGTCAGGCCGCTGGCCGCGTCGACGATGATCCCGCGGTCCTCGACGAGACCACCGGCCACCAGGGGTCGAAGAGCGAGGACCGCCGCCGTCACGTAGCAGCCCGGGGTGGCGATGAGCCGCGCTCCCCTCAGCTGGTCGCGGTACACCTCGGGCAGGCCGTACACGGCCCGCTCCAGCAACTCGGGCTGGCTGTGCTCGAAGCCGTAGTAGGTGGGGTACGCCGAGGTGTCGGTGAGACGGAAGGCAGCCGACAGGTCGACGACGCATCCCACCTGGTCCACCAGCTGCGGCGCGAGTTCGAGTGAGGCCTCGTGAGGGAGGCAGAGGAACACCAGGTCCAGACCCCGAAGCGCATCGACGTCGACCGCCGAGAACGATTCGGAACCGTGCGCGAGCACCAGGGAGGGATGCATGTCGGCAATGCCACTGCCTGCCGAGGACTCCGCGCTGGCGGAGACGAGTTCAAGGTCGGGGTGGGCATCAACGATGCGAAGGAGCTCGACCCCGGTGAATCCGGAGGCTCCCACGGCGGCGGTTCTCAACATTCGCATGATGATACGCATCTATGCATACTCATCCAACATGACACCGGCGCGCCCACCGGACAGACTCTTCGCATGGCCCCGACCCGGACGGCAGGACGACTCCTCGTCGCCACCCCTCCCCTGGTGGACGCCAACTTCGACCGCAGCGTCGTGCTCATGGTCGACCACGACGAGGAGGGCGCCGTCGGCGTCGTGCTCAACCGACCCGGCGCGCAGTCCCTCCCCGAGCCGCTCGACCGCTGGGGGGACCTGCTCTCCCCTCCCACTGTCCTGTTCCACGGAGGGCCCGTCTCTCCGGAGGCCCTCCTCGCCCTCGGCTCCGCGCGGAACCGCGACTCGGAGACGGCGCTCATCGCCGGACACATCCGATCGGTCGACCTCAGCGCGGACCCGGCCCTCGCGGGCGCCGACCTCAACGGGGTCAGGGTCTTCTCCGGCTACTCCGGTTGGGGCGCCGGCCAACTCGAGGGCGAACTCGCCGCCGGAGCGTGGATCGTGGTCGATGCCGTCGACGGCGACCTTCTCGATGACGACCCGGACACGCTGTGGCGGCGGGTCCTGCGTCGCCAGACGGGTCGCGTCTCCTGGCTGGCCGACGTCCCCGACGACCTGAGCGCGAACTGAGGCCGTCAGCGGAGGGTGGCGCCGATGCGCTCGGCCCCGTCCACGCAGTCCTGGCGGATCGTGGCGATGTCACCGTCGGTGAGGCTGCCGGTCGGATCCTGCAGTCGGAGCCGGTAGGCGAGACTCCGTCGACCGTCGCCGAGGGAGTCCCCGCGGAACACGTCGAAGAGGTCGAGGGACACCAGGCGGGATCCGGCTCCCTGACGGAGCGCCTTGGTCAGCCGCTCGGCGGGGACCTCGTCGTCGAGCACGAAGGCGAGATCGAGATCACTGCTCGGCGTGCGCGCCACCGCGGTGGCGCTCGCGACCTTCTCGGACCGGGCCAGCAGCACATCGAGCCTCACCTCGAGCACCGCAACGCGCTCGCTCACCTCGAACGCCGCGAGAACCGCGGGGTGTACCTCGCCGACGACCCCGAGGAGATCTCGACCCGCGCGCAGGGTTGCCGAACGGGTGGGATGCATCCCCTCCCCCGGCGACGACTGGTCGAGTTGGGCTCCGACCCCTAGTGCCGCGCAGACCTCGTCCCAGACCGCCACGGCCGCTGGGGCCTCACAGCCGGCCAGCACCACGGCGAGCACCTCCTGCTCATCGGGCAGCTCCTCCTCCGACGGCGGATAGGTGTGGCCGATCTCGAAGAGGGCGACGCCCTCCCGGCGGTGCGACTCGTTGTATGACAGCGCCTTCAGCAGTCCCGGACGCAATGAGGTGCGCAGGGCGCTCTCCTCGACCGCGAGCGGGTTGGTGATCGACAGGTGCGGCCCCGACAGCCCGGCGCGCTCCAGTTCGTCAGGGGCCAGGAAGGGGTTCGGCATCGCCTCGGACACGCCGAGCCCGACGAGCACCTCCCTCACCCGACGACGCCGACGCTGGGCCGGGGACAGGTGCCCGAAGACATCAGCGCGCGGGACCGTGCGCCCGATGTTCTCGTAACCGTGCAGCCGGGCCACCTCCTCGACGACGTCGATCTCGGCGGCGCAGTCTGGCCGCCAGCTCGGAAGCGAGACCTCGAGACCCGCTTCGACCGGGACCGAGTCGAAGCCGATGGCGGCGAGCATCCCGGTCACCCGGTCGGGGTCCAGAGAGGTGCCGAGGACCCGGTCCAGGACCGATCCCCGCAGCACCGCCGTGCGGGTCTGCTCCGGAAGGGATGCGGACCGCTCGTCGGCACCGCCGGCGTGCGCCACGAGATCGGGACACGACTCCGACAGCAGGGCGATGAACCGACTGACGGCGGTGTCGATGACATACGGGTCGACTCCGCGCTCGTAGCGGGCCGAGGCCTCGCTGCGGAGCCCGTGACGCGCCGCGGTCTCCATGACCCCCCGTGGCGTGAACCAGGCGGTCTCCAGCGCGACGACCGTTGTCGACTCGGAGATCTCGCTGTCGAGCCCACCCATGACCCCGCCGAGTCCGATGGGCCGGTCCTCCCCGTCGCAGATGAGCAGATCGGCGGCATCGAGGGTCCGCTCGACACCGTCGAGGGTCGTCAGGCGCTCACCGTCGGAGGCGAGGCGCACCCTGATCGACTCGCCGGCGAGCTGCTCGAGGTCGTAGGCGTGGTTCGGCTGACCGAGCTCGAGCATCACCAGGTTGGAGACGTCCACCACGTTGTTGATCGGACGCATCCCGGCGGCGCTCAGCCGCTGACGGATCCATGCGGGACTCTCGGTGACCCGCACCCCGGAGAGCACGGTGGTGGTGAATCGCGCGCAGCGGTCCCCCGCGATGATCTCGACGGGAACGGACCGTGGCGCGCCGAGGCGTTCCGAGACCATCGTGGGCATGGCGATGTCGAAACCCCGCCGCGCGGCGAGGTCGCGGGCCACGCCGAGGTGACTCCAGCAGTCCGGCCGGTTGCGGGTGACGTCGAGGTCGAAGAGGACGTCGGGCCGCGTGCCGAGCACCTCGGTGTAGGGAAGCCCCGCGTCGGCCGAGGGGTCGAGCAGCAGGATGCCGCCGTCATCATCGTTGACACCGAGTTCCACACCCGAGCACAGCATCCCCTCGGAGTCGATACCGAGGATGCCGCGACGCTCGATCGTCCGACCGTCGGGCATGGCGGTGCCGAGGGTGGCCAGCGGCACCAGGTCACCGGCCCCCATGTTGGAGGCTCCGCACCACACGTGACGCTCCTCCCCGTCGCCGGCGTCCACCCAGACCCGACGAACCTTCGCGGCGTCGGGATGGGTCTCGACACGGAGCACGCGGGCGGAGACGACCCCGTCGACCCCGCGACCGGTGGGGACGACCTCCTCGACCGCCAGACCGAGCGAGGTGAGGTCGGAGGCGATCGCGGCGACGGCCTCGGCGTCGTCGACATCGGCGAAGTGGGCGAAATCGTTCAGCCAGGAGAGCAGGATCTTCACAGCATCACCTCAGAACTGCTCGATGAAACGGATGTCGTTGACGTACATGTCCCTGATGTCGGCCACCCCATGGCGCATGACGGCCATGCGATCGATGCCGAAGCCGAAGGCGAACCCGCTCCACTCCTCGGGATCGAGGCCCCCGGCGCGGATGACCTCGGGGTGCACCATGCCGCACCCCCCGAGCTCGAGCCAGGAGCCGTCGGGGCGTTGGATGTCGAACTCGGCCGACGGCTCGGTGAACGGGAAGTAGGACGGTCGCAGCCGGGAGGTGAACCCCGATCCGAAGAAGGCCTTGGTGAAGGCCTCGATGGTGCCGGCCAGGTCGGTCATCGAGATCCCGCGGTCGACCACCAACCCCTCGATCTGGTGGAAGACCGGCATGTGGGTGGCGTCAGGGGTGTCGCGCCGGAACACCCGACCCGGAGCCACCACATAGATGGGGGGCTCCTGGGTCAACATGGTGCGGATCTGTACCGGGGAGGTGTGGGTGCGCAACAGGGTCGACCCAGCGGACCCGCCCGGGGGGACGTGATCGACGAACAGGGTGTCGAACTCGCCACGGGCGGGATGACCCTCACCCATGTTCAACGCCTCGAAGTTGTGCCAGTCGGTCTCCACCTCGGGGCCCTCGGCGACACTGAACCCGAGCCCGAGGAAGACGTCCTCGAGGCGCTCCCAGGCCTGGGTGACGATGTGGAGGTGCCCACGGCTGCCGGCGTGGCGGTGCTCGGTCAGATCGAGTCGCTCGTCGGCGATGCGGGCGTCGATCTCGGCGTCGCCGAGTGAGGCGCGACGCTCGTCTGCCGCCTCCTCGACCGCCGCGCGCGCGGCGTGCATGCTGGCACCGGCCTGTTTGCGCTCGTCGGGGTCGCCGATGGAGCCGAGCCCCTTCTTCAGCGTCGCCAGGGCGCCCCGCTTGCCGAGGTGATCGGCGACCACCTGATCGAGATCGGCCACGGAGCCAGCCGTCCGAATGGCCTCGAGGGCTGCGTCCCGCGCCCGGTCGATGTCCTGTGTCATGTCGTCTCCCTCATCCGCCGACGACGGTCGGCCCTACCTCGGTCCCGGTCTCCCCGTGTGGCTTGGGGCATGACCCGGTCTCGACCGATCAGTATCCCCGAGTGAGCCACCCGGGGCGCGGAAATCGACGGTTCGAGGGCGCGCCGGACATGGCCTCGAGGCTAGCGGTCAGTCGAAGCGCGAAGCACCTCACAGCAGGCCGCGGCCCTGCGCGACCGTGAAGCACAGGATCGAGGACGCCATCGCAACGTTCAGGCTCTCGGCCCGTCCACCGTGGGCGATTCGAACCCAGCCGTCGACCGGGGCGTCCGGGTCGACCCCGTGGGCCTCGTTGCCGAGCACCAGTGCCAGCCGATCCGGGCCCGCCCAGTCGGTGTCGACGTGCGCTGACCCCCGATGGGATGAGCTCGCGATCAGGGTGAACCCGGCCTCGCGCAGCGCGTCGAGCGGCATCTCGGACACCGGCACGTGGAACCTCGAGCCTGCGGAGGCCCGAACCACCTTCGGCGACAGATCATCCACCGTGCCCGGGGTGACGACCACGGCATCGAATCCAGCGGCCTCCGCCGAGCGGATGACGGTCCCGAGATTGCCGGGATCGGAGAGTCGGTCGGCGACGAGGACCGTCGACGAGTCGGCCACCGACGTCGGTTCCGGTACCGCGAACAGCGCGACGTGCGGCCGAGCGCTCTCGGTGGACACCACTCGGTCGAGCACGCCCTCCGCGACCGCGTGGACCGTACCGTTCGTCACCGGTACGGCGCCCGCGGCCACGAACTCCTCCTCGCACCTCCACCGCGCGGACAGGGCCTCACGGATGAGGACCTCCCCCTCCACCACGATGAGACCGCTCGAGCGGCGTTCGGACCGTTCAGCGACGAGACGCCGCAGCCTCTGGATCCTCGGGTTGCGGAATCCGATCGCGGATTCCGATGAGGGATCGGACGAGCCGATCCCCGCGCTCACAGAGCGGCCTTGGCCTGCTCCACGAGGGCACCGAAGGCCGCCGGGTCGGTGACGGCGAGATCGGCGAGGATCTTGCGGTCGACCTCGACCCCGGCAGCGGACAGCCCCGCGATGAAGCGGGAGTAGTTCATGTCGTGCTGACGGCATCCGGCGTTGATCCGCTGGATCCACAGACGACGGAACTCGCCCTTCTTTGCCCGGCGGTCGCGGAAGGCGTACTGCCCGCTCCGCATGACCTGCTCGTTGGCCGCCCGGAAGGAACGGCTCTTGTTGCCGTAGTAGCCCCGAGCCTGCTTTAGAACCTTCTTGTGCCGCTTCTTGGCGGCCACTCCGCGCTTGACGCGTGCCATGTCACATCTCCTTGATCGTGTCGTTCGTCGTCCGGGTAGTCGAGCGTCAGCGCTCCGCGAGGAGTCGCTTGATGTTCCGCTCGTCCGAGGGGTGGACGTCAACATCACCGTCGAGACGACGGGTCCTGGTGGACGGCTTCTTCTCGAACAGGTGCTGGCGCATCGCCTGCTGGCGGCGCAGTTTGCCCGAACCGGTCTTCTTGAACCGCTTCGCGGCGGTCTTGCTCGTCTTCATCTTCGGCATCGTGTTGCTCCTAGCTCTCTTGTCCTTCACTCACGATCTCTGTGTCACTCGGGGCCTCGGTGTCCGGAGCCTCGGGCTCGGTGCCCGCCTGCTCCAGTTCGCGGGCCTCGGCCTCCTCGGCCTCCTTGGCCTTGCGCGCCGCCTCGGCCGCCTTCTTGTCGGGGGACATCACCATCGACATCGAACGTCCCTCGAGTCGCGCCTGGCTGTCGATCTTGCCGAGCGGGCCCACGACCTCGATCACCTGGTCGAGGATCCTCGTTCCGAGCTCCGGGTGCGCCATCTCGCGTCCGCGGAACTGGAGGGTGACCTTGACCTTGTGGCCGTCGTCGAGGAACTCGATCAGGTGCCGGACCTTGGTGTCGAAGTCACCCTTGCCGATCTTCGGCCGGAACTTGACCTCCTTCACCGAGACCTGGGTGGACTTCCGCCTCGACTCCTTGGCCTTCTGGGCCTCCTCGTAACGGAACTTCCCGTAGTCCATGATCCGGCAGACCGGCGGATTCGCCGATGGGGCCACCTCGACGAGGTCGAGATCGAGGCCCCTGGCCATCCGTAGCGCCTCGGGAACCGGTTGGATACCGAGCTGGTCCCCATCGGGACCGATGAGGCGGACCTCACGGGCGCGGATCCGGTCGTTGATCCGGTGTTGATCGCTCTTCGGCGGTGCTATGACGTGACTCTCCTGTGCAAGGGCTGTGGCCTCCCGGGTGTGCGTGGCGAAGCCCGTACACGGCCGAGAGCACTCGGATCGTCAGGACCCGGACGCACCCTCGGTGGCCGGGTGGGGGTCGCCCCCACTTCGCGTCAGTTGTCACCGCCGGGCAATCCCGGCAGCCCTCGTAGACTAACGGTCGTGAGCCCTGAAGCGGACGAGCACGACGACGATGCCATCCGGGAGGCCGCGGCCGCCCTCGAGGAGGCCCGCGAGCGGTTGGCCTCCGTCCCTCCTGAGGTGGTGGTGACCAACCATGTGATGGGCCTCTACGAACTGGCCGCGATCCATCTGTCGTCCGAACCGGTCGACCTGGTCTCGGCCGCCCTCGCGATCGACGCGGTCGGGTGCCTGGTCGAGGGCCTCGGGCCCCGCCTCGGTGAGGAGCATCAGACGATGGTCGATGCCCTCGCCAACATCCGGATGGCCTTTGTGCAGGTCAAGTCGGCGACCGGCGCGCCCGACTGAAGCGCCCGAGGGGTGCCTCGCGCACCCGATTCCCCGCCACCAGCACGCGCTCCGCGCGCAACCTGTTGCGCTGCTCGTCCTCGGCCCCCGGTACGAGTCGACCGTCGGAGGTGACCACCCTCCACCAGGGCAGATCGCGGTCGCTCAGGGCGAGGAGCCTCCCGACGAACCGCGCCCGCCCGGGCAGACCGGCCACCTCGGCGACATCGCCGTAGGACACCACCTCGCCGGGCAGGAGGGCCTCGATGACGGCGAGGATCTCCTCCTCGCCGTTCGGATGCCGTGTCCCGCTCAGTGGATCGCCTCGACCTCGAGGGCCTCGAGCGATCCGAGTCGTTCGCCGAGTCGGCACCTCACCCGGGTACCCACCGCGATCGACCGCGATCCATCGGCGATCGAGACGCAGTGGAGGGTCACCGGACCGTGACCGTCGACGTCCACGATGCCGAGTCCCGCGTCGTTGTCGAAGGTGGAGACCACCCCGGTGTGCCGACGGAGCGAGTACACCACATTCATCTCAGGGGACGATCTTGGAGATCGGGATCTCGAGGAGGTCGGTCGCTCCGGCCTCGGACAGGGCCGGGATGATCCGGTTGATCCCGGCCTTCTCGACGACGCTCTCGATGGCGAAGTCGCCGTTCGCCAACTGGTTGATCGTCGGCGATTTCGCCGCTGGGAGCACCGCGAGGACCGCATCACGGTCAGCGGCGGTGACGTTCAACTTGAGGAGCACCTTGCCCCGTGCGTCGAGGGCGCCGTTCAACAGGACCATCAACTGCTCCATCGCGCGACGCCGCTCCGGATCGGCGTGGGAGGCGGGATTGGCCACCACCTCCGTCCAGCTCGTCAGGATGGTGTCGATGACCCGCAATCCCGCGGCGCGGAGCGCCCGCCCGGTCTCGGTGATGTCGACGACGCAGTCGGCGATGTCGGGGATCTTGGCCTCGCTCGCCCCGTAGGAGAGCCGGACGTCGGCGCTCACGCCGTGACCCTCGAAGAAGCGTCGGGTCATCTCGGGATACTCCGATGCGACGCGGACCCCGTCCGGAAGGTCAGCGACGCTCTGCACCGGGGAGTCGCCAGCGACGGCGACGACCACCCGGACCGGGTCGGAGGTGGCCTTGGAGTAGTGGAGTTCGCCCAGGCTGACGACCTCCGAGGAGGTCTCCGTGACCCAGTCGCGGCCGGTGATCCCGATGTCGAAGAGCCCCTCCGCGACGTAGACGGGGATCTCCTGGGGGCGCAGGATGCGCACCTCGGCCACCCTCGGATCATCGATGGAGGCGCGGTAGTCGACCGATGAGGATCGGACGACGGGAAGGTCGGCGGCCTCGAACAGATCGAGGGTCGCACGCTCCAGCGAACCCTTGGGCAGCACGATCCTCAGCACGTCGGCAGGCTAACGGTGCCTCATCGCCGAGCCACGGGATGACCCGCGATCCGAGGGCCCGCGGTCAATGGGTGCGATCGGTGCCGGCCAGGAGATCAAGGGCGTGTCCGAGGACGTCGATGACCGCGTCAAGCTGCTCAACGGCCCCCGAGGGCGATCCGGGCAGATTGATGACCAGAGCGGTCCCGACGGCGCCGGCCCAACCGCGGGAGAGGCGCCCGAAGGGGCTGATCGCTCGCATCGCCTCGGCCAGCCCGGGTGCCTCGCGCTCGAGGATGTCGAGTGTCCCCTCCGGCGTCAGGTCTCGCGGTCCGAAGCCCGTTCCCCCCGTCGTCGCGACCAGACCGGCGAACCCGGCCGTCATGGCGGTCAGAGCCCCCGACACGCTGTCACGACCGTCGGGGATAACGCGGTGCTCGACGATCTCGAAACCGTGGTCGCCCAGGTGGGCGACCAGGCCGCGGCCACCGGTGTCATCGCGATGCCCTGAGGCGACACCGTCGCTCACCGTGAGCACTTTCGCGGCGCGCGTCATGAGCGTCGACGGTACCGCAGGAGGACCATGCCGTCGGTGTCGGCATGGTGGGGCAACACCCGCCAGCCGTGTCCGAACGGGGTCCAGGTCCCGTCCGGGCGGCTCTCGTCGACCTCGAATCCCTCCGGGATGGGGTGCGCGGTCGACTCGGCCGCGGTGATGGTGCACACGCTGTACACCAGTCGGCCTCCGGGGCGGACCAGGGCGGCCCCCGCCTCGAGGAGTCGCCGTTGCACCCCGGCCAGTCGGGCGACGGAGTCGGCGGAGACCCGCCAGCGCGCGTCGGGACGCCGACGCAACGCCCCGAGACCGGAGCAGGGAGCGTCGATCAACACCGCGTCGAGACTGGACGGCGGCAGCGGCACCCTCGTCGAGTCGGCCGCCACGGTGGCCACCCGCCCCGTTCCGGGACCGGCGGTCGACACAACGTTCGCTGCGAGCAGACCGGCACGCGACTCGCGTACCTCGAGCGCGACCACATCAGCCCCGGTCGCCGCGACGGCCGTCGCCTTCCCTCCGGGCGCGGCGCAGAGGTCGGCGACCCGCTCGCCGGGGCCGGCGCCGACAGCGGCGGCCACCCACTGCGATGCGAGGTCCTGGACGTAGCCGTCGGCTCGGGTGCTCACCGGCGGCGGCGCGTTCATCCGCTCCATGGCCGCCACGGCGTCCGTCTCGCCGAGTTCCTCAACGAGGAGGTCGTGGATCCAGTCGGGGTAGCTGAGCCGCACGGCCGGCGACGGCCAGCTCACCTCACTCGCGGCCACCTTGCGGAGCACGGCGTTGACGAAGCCCCTGGTTCGCCTCGGCGCGAGGGCGACGGTCTCGGAGACGGCCGCATGGGGGGCGACCCCTCCGAAGGCGAGCTGGTAGGCCCCGAGGCGCAGGAGGGTTCTCGTCGTCGGATCGGGCGGGACCTCGACGAAGCGGTCGACGAGGAGGTCGCAGGCCCGACGCATCCGCGTGGTGCCGTAGACCAGGTCGGTGGCCATACCGCGATCTGCGGGGCTGAGGTCGGATCGGGCGAGGGCGGCGGGGAGGACGAGGTTCGCGTAGGCGCTGTCACGCTCGATTCGACCGAGGACCTCGACGGCGAGCGAGCGGGCGCTCACTCGAACCATTCTCCGGGGTCGGCCCGCGCCCCGCGCCACCAGGACTCGAAGTCGGTGTCGCCGCGACCCTGCGGCCGGAGGATGACCGGGCGCAGTCGCCCGTCGTCCACGGTGGCCTCGACGATCTTGATCACCGTGTCGCGCCAGGTGGTCCAGGCCCCTCCGACCCTCACCTGCCGGATCGCGCGCTCGGGAGGGCCGGACCAGTCGATACGGAGGTCATCGCGGGTGATCTTGTCCGCGTAGGTGACCTCGCCCTCCTGCGGCCGCGGCGCGGGGAGACCCGCGCCGAGACTCTCCACGAGGAGTCGCGCGCCGGCCTCGCTCATCTCGGCGCGCAGGCTGTCGGCGGTGCGGTCACCGATCTCGAGGTGCACCCGGTCGTGTACCGGACCGGTGTCGAGGCCCGCCTCCAGGCTCATGAGGCAGACGGCCGTCGAGGTGTCACCGGCGAGGATGGCCCGCTCCACCGGAGCCGCTCCGCGCCATCTGGGCAGATCGGAGAAGTGGAGGTTCACCATCGGGAGGCGGGAGAGCAGCGGAGCCGGGATCAACTGTCCGAAGGCGACGACGACACCGAGTTCGGCACCACAGTCGTCGAGATGCTCGAGGTCGTAGGCGACCGGCAGGTCGAGCAGCCGAGCTGCGGCCTCGACCGGCGAGGGCGAGGGTTCGGCGCGCCGGGCGCGACGACGGGGCGGACCGGTGACCACCCGGTGGATGCGGTGTCCGGCGTCCACCAGGGCCCTGAGGGGCGGAACCGCCACCTCAGGGGTGCCGAGGTAGACCAGATCCATCGGTCAGCGGAACCGGAGACGCCTCGGGCGGGGCGCGGCCTCGTCCGCGCCCGAGGTCAGGCGGCGGTACTCGGCGAGGGCCTCGCGTCGCTGCTCGTCACCCATGCGGTCGAACATCAGGACCCCGTTCAGGTGGTCGAGCTCGTGCTGGTACATGCGAGCCTCGAGCTCGTCGGCCTCGTACTCGACGATCTCCCCCTCGAGGTCGACGCCGCGGAGCAGCACATTGCGCGGACGGACCAACTCGACGTAGAGCCCCGGGATCGACAGACATCCCTCGTCGTAGACCCACTCTCCCGACGACTCGACGATCTCCGGGTTGAAGATGGCGCGTCGGTCACCGTCGAGGTCCCAGACGATCACCTGCTTCTGGACGCCGATCTGTGGCGCGGCCAGTGCGATCCCGCCGTCGCTGTGGTCGAGGGTGTCGAACATCTGCTCGACGAGGCGGACCGCCCGACCGTCCACATCGGCGACCGGGGCCGCCTGCGACTTGAGCACCGGGTCGCCGAAGGTTCGGATCTCGAGGCTCACAGATGGCAGGCTACCGAAGCGATGTCGCACTACTTCGACGAGGATCCGTCGGTCGAGAGCGACGTGAGGCGGATCGACGTCACCGTCGGTTCCATCTCATTCTCCCTCGACACCGACACCGGGGTGTTCAGCCACGGTCGACTCGACGCCGCGACGGCCCTCCTGCTGAACGGCGCGCCCCCTCCACCGGCGACCGGGGCGATGCTCGACCTCGGATGCGGCGCCGGGCCGATCGCGATGACCCTCGCGATCATGCGCCCCGACTCGTCGGTCTGGGCCGTCGATGTCAACCGCCGGGCCCGGGAACTCACCGAGTCGAACGCCCGACGCCTCGGCCTCGGCAATGTGCGCGTGAGCGCCCCCGAGGACGTTCCCGCCGAGCTCCGCTTCGCCACCATCTGGTCGAACCCGCCGGTCCGCATCGGCAAGACGGCGATGCGGAACCTCCTCGCCGAGTGGCTCGACCGACTGGAGGGGAACGGCTCCGCCGAACTGGTCGTGTCCAAACACCTCGGATCCGATTCGCTCGCCGACTGGCTGCGCGACCGGGGCCACACCGTCGAGCGGGTCGCCTCGCGGCGCGGCTTCCGACTTCTCAGCGTTGCGGGTCGACCGCGATCCTGAGGCCCGAACCGCGCTCCACGCCGGCCAGCGCGGAGGCGAGCGTCTCGTGATCGGCGGCGCGGATCACGACACCCGCCTCGGTCGTGGCCGCGACGACATGTGACGGCAGCTCG
>Ga0181566_10001282_pt1 | contig 20604 bp, 16 predicted proteins | sample 101ome_15_FD_133762 | JGI IMG/M metagenome (GOLD analysis project Ga0181566, IMG submission 133762) | Coastal salt marsh microbial communities from the Groves Creek Marsh, Skidaway Island, Georgia - 101402AT metaG (megahit assembly) | ecosystem: Environmental > Aquatic > Marine > Intertidal...
TGGCTATAATGAAAGCTTTAATGGCAAGCTCAGGGATGAATGCCTCAATGGCGAGATGTTCTACTCCCTCAGGGAGGCGCATATCATCATCGAACGGTGGCGACAGCATTACAACAGGGTCAGGCCACACAACTCCCTGGGCTACAGACCACCAGCGCCAAAGGCGATCATCCCGGCCGATCAGCTCTAGACAACAGGAGGGTTCCGAGCTGATCGCCCTTCACAAAACACCACCCTAAAGGTTACATAGAAGGTGGCTGCGTAACAGGGGTCAGGTCAGTGTCACGTGATCGAGCCCCAGATATAGGGTGGGCGTTGGGCCGCTTTGGTTGGCCTGGGCGCCCAGGCTTGTGGCGTTAAGCCTGCCCATTGCAGAAGTCCATGGCCTATAGGCTGCGTCAATACCGCTTGGGCCAGGCGTGGGCGACTCAAAATCCCGGGTGAAAATTCATCTTCAATTTTCTGAATTTGGCTGTATAAAGAGCCCCGTTTGGATAAAGCAAAGTTGACGTTTTGAATGTCTGTGCTCAGAAAGAGACCAGGACCAAAGCGAAGAAATGAAAACTTCATCATTTCAATATGATGGGCCGTTAGCTCAGTTGGTAGAGCGCCTGACTCTTAATCAGGATGTCGCAGGTTCGAACCCTGCACGGCCTACCATTTCGCCGCCGAGGCGCTTCAAAAAGACTTGGGATATCCCAAGTCTTTTTTGTTTAGGGCCGCGTGGCGAAATCCTCCGGAGGGACCTCTATCAAGGTACGAATGGTTTTTTGGGGGGAGCGAAATCCCCGCGCAGAAACACTATTCCAAAATAACCGTACTATCTCTGCCGCACGGTCTTGCTGTGTCCGCTGTTTGTCCATAACCTGAAGCCACATTCAGGGAAGGGCCACACGGCCAAAACGAGGGAAATAGAGAGTATGAGTGGCGACCAGTCTTTTGGCGTTATCACCGATAGTGATGCGGTGATAGAAACAGCACTGTCCGAGGCCCATGCGCCCGCGCTGATGATGGCGATGATTCAGATCACCGGTGATACCAGCCTGATGGATGGCGATATTCGCCCCAAGGCAAGCCTGTTCGGTGACGGGGAAGGGGACCTCAGCCGCGAGGAACGCGCCCGCGTCCGCCAGATGGCCTTGGACGCATTGGCTGCCTATCGGGATGGAGGCTGCAAACTGCCTGCCGCCCCGGATGCCGCGACATTGCAGAAGATGGTCGACTTCATGATTGGCGAGGCTGTGCCCGCCGACTATGTGCCCCTGTTGCAGGAAGAGCTGGGCATTTCTGGCTTCGATAGCCGCGACGTGAAAATCGACCAGCCTGCGGGTAGTCATAACAAGGACAATTACAAGGTCGTCATTGTTGGCGCGGGCATGTCTGGGCTCCTGATGGCTATTCGTTTGAAGAATGCCGGTATTCCCTTTGTTATCATCGAGAAGAACCCGCAGACCGGTGGTACCTGGTATGAAAATACCTATCCCGGTTGCCGGGTCGACAACCCGAACCATCTCTATTCCTATTCCTTCGAGCCGAACCATGATTGGCCACTTCATTTCTCAACCCACGATGTGTTGTTTGACTACTTCAACCGTTGCGCCGACAAATATGGTATTCGCGAGCACATCCGATTCAACACAGAGCTGGTCGAAGCACGCTATCTTGAAGACGATGCACAGTGGCAAATCTCTGTGCGGGACATCGATGGGGTTGAAGACGTGCTGGAGGCCGACGCCTTTATCAGTGCCGTAGGTCAGTTGAATCGTCCCAAAATGCCGGACTTGCCCGGGATCGACAGTTTTGAAGGACCGTCTTTCCACTCGGCCCGCTGGGACCATGATGTTGACCTTGCTGGCAAGCGCGTTGCGGTCATCGGCTCAGGCGCCAGTGCCGCCCAATTTGTGCCGGAAATCGCGCCGGATTGCGGCTCGCTAACGGTGTTCCAGCGCACACCGCCCTGGATCAGTGAAACGCCTCACTATCACGATGCCGTGTCAGACAACATCAAATGGCTGCTGCACAATGTGCCCTATTACGACAAGTGGTACCGCTTCTGGCTGTTCTGGATGACGTCTGAGGGCCTGCTACCCATGGTCAAGGTTGACCCTGAGTGGTCATCCAACGACGACTCCGTCAGCGCCACGCATGAAATGATCCAGAACATGACGAAGGATTATATTGCCAGCCAGGTGGGGGATGACCCCGAATTACTGCGGCTGGCAACGCCCCATTACCCAATGGGCGGCAAGCGGAACCTGCGCGACAATGGCGCCTGGCTGGGCGCGTTGAAGCGCGACAATGTGTCGGTGACCGATAACACCATTACAGAGATCACCCCTAAAGGCCTGCGGACGGAAGATGGTGTTGAGCATGAGTTCGATGTGATTGTCTACGGTACCGGGTTCACGGCATCGAAATTCCTGGCACCCATGCGGATCATCGGCAAGGACGGGGTCGACTTGCGCAACCATTGGGGGGACAACCCGCGGGCCTATTTGGGCATGACAGTGCCGGGCTTTCCCAACTTCTTCTGCCTGTATGGCCCCAACACCAATATTGTGGTGAATGGCAGCATCATCTTTTTCTCTGAGTGTGAAGTGCGTTACGTCGCGCGCTGTATCAAATTGTTGGTGGAGAAGGGCCTGTCTGCAATGGATTGCCGAGAGGATGTGCATGACAGCTTCAACGAGGAAATTGATGCCGCCAATGAACAGATGGCCTGGGGCCTGCCGGGCTTTTCCAGCTGGTATAAGAATGCCGAAGGCCGCGTAACGCAGAACTGGCCCCATTCGCTGCTGGAATATTGGGCGCGCACTCGCGAACCGTCAGAGGCAGACTTCATACTGAATTAGGGGTGAAACCTATCGGTCATATGCACAATTTCTGCACCCGTGCTTGAAAATTATGTTGGCCTTGGTGTCATCTTGCGCTACATCCTAGCGCCAATTGATGATGACAAATTCCGCCTGCGCGCAGGCCTGAGGCCACATGACCGAAATCGACGTTGATCTGCCGGGCGCTGAGCCCGAGAAACGCTCTTTGTTGAAGCCCTACCTGCTTGTCGGGCTGGGGCTTCTCATTGTTTTTGGTGGCGTGTTCGGCTGGAAGGCGTTTGTAGCCTATAAAACGGCGGAATTTATGGCCAATATGCCTGCCCGTACGGTGGCGGTTTCATCGACCGTTGTTGAAACAGAAATGTGGGAAAACCGCATTAATGCCGTGGGTGGGCTGAGCGCTTTTCAGGGCGTTGAGGTAACATCGGAAGTCCCGGGCAAGATCACAGCAATCAATTTCGAATCCGGCCAGCCTGTCAACAAGGGCGACCTGCTGGTGCAGCTGGGCGACACGACCGAGCGTGCCCAGTTGCGCGCCCTGCAGGCAGAATTGGAAGCCGCCCGATTGGACCACAAGCGTACCAAAGGCTTGGTAAGCCGGTCTGCCGTATCGCAGGCGCAGCTGGATCGGGCAACCGCGACCATGGACAGCCTGAAGGCACAGGTTGATGCGCAGGCTGAGTTGATTTCCAAGAAGGCAATCCGTGCGCCGTTCAATGGCAAGCTGGGCATTCGCCAGGTCAATGTGGGCGAGTTCGTGTCGCCGGGCACAGAAATTGTGACTCTGCAGAACCTGGACAAGATTTTCGCCGACTTCTCTGTCCCCGAACGCTTCCTGAACGATGTTCAGAACGGGCAGACAGTCCATATTGAAGGGGTTGCCCTGGAAGGTGAAATCTATAATGGCGTCGTCACGGCTGTTAGCCCCAAGGTTGAAAAAACAACCCGGAACGTGATGGTGCAGGCCACTTTCGACAATCCTGAAGGTACACTGCGGCCAGGCATGTTTGTGCAGATCTCTATCGTTGTCGGTGGTGCTGCTGAAGTCATGACCCTGCCACAAACGGCTGTCAGCTTTCTGCCCTATGGCAATTCGGTCTGGTTGATCGTTGAAGGCAACAAGGATCGAAGCGGTGCCGATGTACTGACATCGGAAAGCCAGTTGGTGCAGACCGGTCGGATACGCGAAGGCCGTATCGAAATCATCAGTGGCGTTGAAGCGGGAACCCGTGTCGTCAACACTGGTCAGATGAAACTGCGCAATGGCCAGTTCATCTCCATCAACAATTCTGTTGAACTGCCACGGAATATTGTCGCGCCATGATGTTCACCGACATATTTGTCCGCCGGCCGGTTCTGGCCAGTGTGGTCAGTCTCCTCATCCTCGTGGTGGGGCTGCGTTCTGTCATGCTGCTCGACCTGCGTGAATATCCTGAAACGCAAAGCACCGTGGTATCGGTCAACACCTTCTACCCCGGTGCGGATGCAGAGCTGATCCAAAGTTACATCACCTCGCCTTTGCAGCGGGCTATTTCCGAGGCAGAAGGTATTGACTTTATCAAGTCGAATTCGACCCAAAGCAGGTCGCAGATCGACGTGCACATGAAGTTGAACTACGACCCCCATGCGGCCCTGTCAGAAATTCAGACCAAGGTGGCCAGTCAGCGTAATGTGCTGCCGCAGGAAGCTGAAGATCCGGTTATTTTCTCTGGCACCGGCGGCACACTGGCGCTGATGTTTATCGCGTTTTACAGCGATGAAATGACACCGCCTGAAATTACCGACTATGTGCGCCGCGCGGTCCAGCCGAAATTGCAAGCTATACCAGGTGTCTCCAAGGCGGACTCGAACGGCGACCAGTCTTTTGCCATGCGTATTTGGCTCGACCCCGTTCGTATGGCGGCACTGGGCGTCACGGCCACCGATGTGCACGACACGTTGCGTCGCAACAACTTCCTGGCGGGCGTCGGCAGTACCAAGGGTGACATGGTCTCGGTCAACCTGGCGGCATCGACCAGTATTTCTTCCGAGCAGGAATTTGGCGACCTCGTGGTGCGTGAAGACGGCAATACGCTGGTCCGACTGCGTGAGGTCGGTGAAGTAGAATTGGGTGCCCGGAACTATAGTCTGACCAGTTGGTATAACGGCCAGATGGCCATCATGGTCGGCATTGAACTAGCGCCCGGCGCCAACCCGCTGACGGTAGCAGAAAATGTGCGCAGCACCCTGCCGGAGATTGAACGGCAGTTGCCGTCTGGCCTGAACGTCAGCCTTGTGCACGACACAAGCGAAGATATTGAAGCATCCATTGCCGAGGTGTTCACCACCCTGGCTGAAGCTGTGCTGATTGTGTTGTTCATTATCTATCTGTCGCTGGGGTCATGGCATGCGGCCATTGTGCCAGCTGTTTCGGTACCGCTGTCGTTGATCGGCAGTGCGTTCCTTATGTTCCTGTTCGGCTTCTCCATCAACCTGCTGACGCTATTGGCCATGCTGTTGGCAATCGGGCTCGTGGTCGATGATGCAATTGTTGTGGTGGAGAATGTCCACCGGCATATCCGGGAGGGGGAGAAGCCCATTCAGGCGGCCTTTAAAGGCGGTCGAGAATTGGCGATGCCGATTATTTCCATGACGACGACGCTGCTGGCGGTCTATGCGCCCATTGGCTTTATGGGCGGGCTCGTTGGCATTCTGTTTACGGAATTTGCTTTCAGCCTGGCCGGGGCGGTGCTGATTTCCGGTATTGTGGCACTGACCCTGTCACCCATGCTGTCTGCCAAAGTGCTGCAAAATGACGAAGAGCCTGGCAAGTTTGAAGCCATGGTGGAACGCTTCTTCGAGCGCCTGTCTGCTGTCTACCGGCGCGCTTTGGGCAGTACGTTGAACGCACAGCCTGTCACCATGATGTTCGCAGCTGTCGTGGTCACCAGCATCTACTTCATGTTTGTGACCAGTACGTCTGAACTGGCGCCCAAGGAGGTAGCCAACTTCCACAATGTCATGGTGCGCGCGCCGAATACGGCGACCATTGAATATACCAAGGCCTATGCGGAAGAAGTGGTGGAGGCCATGGCCTCAACCCCGGAATATCTGCGCAGCTTCCTGATGATTGGCGGCGGCGGCACACCGGCACTGACCTTTGGCGGCATGCGCTTCCTGACACCGGACGAACGTGGGCACTTGCCAGAAGAACTACAGAACAGAAAGAAACCGGAAATCACCGCAGAGCTACAGGAAAAGCTCAGCAAGATTGCTGGTCTCGACATCGTTCTGTTCCAGCGGCCGACCCTGCCGGGTGCGGCTGGTGGCCTGCCGGTTCAGTTTGTGATTACCAGTGACCAGGGGCATGACCAGCTTGTACAACTGGCCGACCGGGTGATCGGCGAAGGTATGCAGAGCGGTAATTTCATCTTTATGCGCAAGACGATTGAGATGACGTTGCCACGCACCAAGGTGATCATTGACCGTGACCGCGCTGGTGACCTTGGCATCAATATGGAAGATATCGGGCGTAGCCTGGCAACCATGTTGGGTGACAACAATGTGAATCGTTTCTCGCTGCAGGGGCGCTCCTATGAGGTGATCCCCCAGGTCGCGCGTATCTATCGCCAGAACCATGCGCTGATGGACGATTATTATGTCCGTGCGTCATCGGGTGATATGGTGCCGCTGTCCAATCTCGTACGCTTTGAGCAGATGGTTGAGCCAACGGAACGCGCCCAGTTCCAGCAGCTAAATGCTGTGGTGGTGGAAGGCGTTCCCATGCCAGGGGTAACGCTGGGTAATGCGCTGACCTATCTGGAAGAAAAAGCGGCAGAAATGTTCCCAGAGGAATTCGGCTACGACTTCGCCGGTGAGTCACGCCAATACATCCAGCAGGGTAGTGCTCTGATTACGGCCTTCTTCCTCTCACTGGTGATTATCTATCTGGTGCTGGCGGCCCAGTTTGAAAGCTGGCGTGACCCGCTGATCATCCTGATCTCGGTGCCGATGTCGATTGCCGGTGCGTTGATTTTTGTGACGCTGGGCTTTGCCAGTGTGAATATCTACACCCAGGTTGGGATGATCACACTGATCGGGCTGATCGCCAAGAATGGTATTCTCATCGTGGATTTCGCCAACCATCTACAGCTGAATGATGGCTTGTCGAAACGGGATGCGGTTATTCGCGCGTCGTCTATTCGCTTGCGACCAATCCTGATGACAACCTTTGCCATGTTGGTGGCTATGGTACCACTGTTATTGGCAACCGGGCCCGGCTCTGTCAGCCGCTTCCAGATCGGTCTGGTGATCCTGACCGGGTTGGGCATTGGCACCTTCTTTACCCTATTCGTGGTGCCTGCCTTTTACATGTTGCTGGCGCGTGTCCGCACGGCACCGGTTACGGCACTTGCCGAATAACCGGGCTGAATATTCAGGCCAAATAATCAGGCTCGACTAAATCTGTTCTGTTTGATCCTGCGCAAGGCGGTCTGGAGGTCTATGCACGACTGTGCCAGCGTGATGAGGCCTCTGCGAAAGAGCCTCTATAAAACGGGAGAGTGTGATGACGTTACTTGATCAAATTGGTGGCCAGGATTCGGTAGATGCCGCGGTCGACGCCTTTTATGTGCGTGTTCTTGCAGATGACTGCGTGAATGGCTGTTTTGATATCGATATGAAGAAGCAGGCTGCCAAGCAGAAGCGCTTTTTGGGCTCGCTGTTGGCTGGTACGGCGCAGGACCCAGAAGGCTATATGCGGTCTGCCCACAAAAAGCTGGTGGAAGAAGACGGGCTGAATGACAGCCACTTTGACGCCATTGCCGAACATCTGCAGGCAACGCTTGTTTCCTTCGGCGTGGAGGGCGAATTGCTCGACACGATTATGGGGGCTGTTGGCGGTCTACGCGACGCAACGCTTAACCGCTAAAGCCCAGCGGCAGATTTATCTGACGAGCGACCCCAGGAAGCCAAGCTGTGAAGCCAGTGCGGCGGCCTGGGTGCGATTGGACGTATTCAGCTTCTTCATCGCATTGTCGAGGTGGAAGCGAATCGTCGGTACGGACCGATCAATGATGATCGCGATTTCCGCGTCGGTTTTGCCCAGGGCGATCCAGGACAGACATTCAACTTCACGTTCTGTCAGGCTGGCAGCTGCGCCCTCTGGCGAGTGGTCCGGACGTGTGTCGTAGAGAATGTCCATAAACAACAAGGCCGCATGGCGCAGGTCGTGCCGATGGGCGTCCAGTACAGCGGGCAGGTCGATGGGCGTGTCCTCTGTGCGGGCAGCCCAGCCGATGGACCCGACCCGGCCCATGGGCATGTGAACCGGGACAATAATGCCGCCATAAATGCCGCGCTCAGCCGTCAGGTGCCAGTTCTTCTGGCGGTGGTCTGCCCCTTGCGGGTTCATGTCCGCGATATTTTCTGCCAGCCAGGTGAAGGGCTTGGTCGAAACACGGCACGCGGCACCCATAGGGCTGATCAGATGCAGGTTTTTATCTTCCCAATCGCTGATGAAGCTTTTGTCCCAGCCAAATATTTCCGGTAGCAGCCGACCATCCGAAATAAGTGGCAATTTGGCCGCCGAATAGTCGTCGACACAAGACGGGTAGGGGACTTTGATGGCCTGGCCGATATCACGCAGCACGCGTGCGGCGTCGATGACCTGACGGCACGCTTCCAGCTTCTTGATATGGGGACTCAGGTCCACCGCTTTTCCCAATGCCACGCCCTCCCGTCGGCAACAAATCCTGCGAAAAGGTAGCCCGAAAGTACAACGTGTTACAATCTTGCAGTTTCCACCCTAAGAAAAAAGAGCAGCACCCTGTACGCCTGCGGGCATAGCCGCTAGGCTCTTGAAAACGGGCGGAAGTCCGAGGGAAACGGGAGCACGCTATCCAATATTACATCGCCAGCAGGGCCACGGCTTTCTGCGCCTTTATCTTTGTGTGTTTGATATCCAGCACGAGCTGGGCTGCCAGTGAGGCGGCAAGTCTTGGCATTGATGATCAGATTGACCAATTCATGCGGCCGATTGCTGATGCTGTGGCCAGTGTCATTCTCGTATCCATTCCCATTGGTGGGGCTGATGCGCCATTGATCGTGCTGTGGCTCATCATCGGCGCGGTGTATCTCACTTTTTATTTCCGGGGCATTAACTTTACCGGGATGAAGCATGGCATCGCGCTCGTGGCGGGTCGCCATAAAGCCCCCGGGCATGAAGGCGAGATATCAGCCTTCAAGGCTCTGACGTCTGCCGTTTCGGGCACGGTAGGGGTCGGCAATATTGCTGGTGTGGCTATTACCATCAGCCTGGGTGGGCCCGGCGCGATCTTCTGGATTGCGGTGGCAGGTTTCCTGGGCATGGCGACCAAGTTCACCGAATGTGTGCTGGGCGTAAAATATCGGCAGATCGATGAAAACGGCGTCGTCTCTGGCGGGCCGATGTATTATTTGCAGCGGGGGTTGGCGGCACGCAATTGGCCGAAATTAGGGAGGGGCCTTGCCGTTTTCTATGCCGCCAGCATCGTCCTTGGCTGCCTGGGCATTGGTAACATGTTCCAGTCCAACCAGGCCTATGTACAGTTCCTGGAAGTGGCAGGTACTGACAGCTTCTGGGCGGATAAAGGCTGGTTGTTTGGCAGCATTATTGCAGTGCTCGCGGCTTTCACCATCATTGGCGGCATCAAGTCTATTGCGGCGGTCACGTCCAAGCTGGTGCCGTTCATGATTGTGACCTACTGCCTGGGCGCACTGGCCGTCATTATTCTGAAGATAGACCAACTGCCCCATGCGCTGGCTATGATCTGGAATGGTGCCTTCAGCATGGAAGGCATGGCGGGCGGCGCTTTTGGGGCCATGTTCCTTGGCTTCCAGCGGGCAGCCTTTTCTAACGAAGCGGGTCTTGGTTCGGCGGCGATTGCCCATTCAGCCGTGAAAACCGCGAACCCGGCAATGGAGGGCTATGTCGGCCTGCTAGAGCCGTTCATCGATACGGTTGTTGTGACCATGTTGTCAGCCTTGGTGCTGACCATGACAATCTATACGCCCGAGATTTCGCAATCCGGCATGGCGGGTATTGAGCTGACATCGGCTGCTTTTGAATCTGTGTTGCCTTGGGCACCGGCGCCTTTGTCGGTTGCTGCGGTATTGTTCGCGTTTTCGACCCTGATCGCCTGGGCCTATTACGGCTTGAAAGGCTGGACATTCCTGTTGGGCCATGGGCGCACTCGGGAAAATGCCTTCAAGGTCATCTTCTGCGTTTTCACCGTCATTGGCTGTTCTGTGAAGCTGGAGGCGATCCTCGACATGTTCGATGCGCTGATCTACCTGATGGCGCTGCCGAATATTCTGGGGCTTTATATTTTGACGCCGGTCGTCAAAGAGGAACTGCAAAAGTACCGGGCGATGTTGAAGGGCTTTGTCTGACCTGATCTCTTGACCAACGCCCTTTGCCTCATGAAGATAAGCGCTTCATGAGGGAGGGATACATGACAGTTTCATTTGAAGGGCGGGTTGCCGCCATTACCGGTGCGGGTGGCGGTTTGGGCCGATCCTACGCATTGGAACTTGCCAAGCGCGGTGCCAAAGTTGTCGTCAACGATCTGGGTGGCGATGAATTTGGCGGCGGTGGCTCCAACCACATGGCCAATGCAGTGGTTGATGAAATTCGTTCCGCTGGCGGTGAGGCCGTTGCCAATTTCGGCGATATTTCCAAATACGAGACCGGCACATCTATGGTCGAGGCCGCCATCAGTAATTGGGGCCGGTTGGATGTACTGATCTGTAATGCTGGCATTTTGCGCGATGTCAGCTTTGCTAAAATGACGGAAGAAGATTGGGACATCATCTTCGCGGTGCATGTCAAAGGCATGTTCAACGCCTGCCATAATGCCTGGCCGCATATGCGGGAACAGAAATATGGCCGCATCATGTTGACGTCTTCTACGTCTGGCACCTGGGGGAATTTTGGGCAGACTAATTATGGCGCTGCCAAAACAGCGATGCTGGGCTTTATGAATTCGCTGAAGCAGGAAGGCGAGAAGTACAACATCCACGTCAACGCGCTGACACCCGCCGCTGGCACACGGTTGACGGCGACAGTCCTGCCGGATGAATGGCTCGACAAGGCCAAGCCAGAATTCGTGACCCCGTTGGTGACGTATCTGGTGTCAGAAAACTGCCCGGACAATGGCAGCATCTATCATGCCGGTATGGGGCGCTATCACCGTACGGCATTGATGCGTGGCCCGGTGACCGAAGTTGACACCGATGAAGTGAAGACGGCGGAGTGGATGGAAGATAATTGGGACCAGATTTCGTCGCTTGATGGGGCAGAAGCCATGTGGAATGGGCGAGTTACTCAGGCGGAGTATGACGCCCAGAACAAATAGGCTGCATCAGTCAGCGAAAGAAAAGGCCCGCTTTAGCGGGCCCTTTTTTTGTGGTGCTGATCAGCAGGTGTGGCCGTTATTGGGGGCGCATTGCCAGGTATTTTCCCTTATCCGCATCGGTTGCAGGTTCATGGGCTACATCTTCGGGTGTCATGGCCCGCGTCCAGCCCGCGAATTCCAGCATGATGCCATCCGGATCCTGGAAATAGATGGACCGCACAAAGGTGCTGTCGGTCAGTTCCAGGCTGGCTTGGGTTTCGGAATGGTCATGGTTGATCACCGGTGTCACGTCGACACCGGCATCGACCAGCCGTTTCTGCACCTCTTCGATGCGGTCGGCATCGATGTTGAAGGCGACATGGTTCATGGTCGCATGGGCGGTGGTCAGCGGGCCGCGGCCAAAGCCGTTGGCTGGGTGGGTGATGCCTGGTTCAGAATCCGGGGCCTCGGGAAACCAGAAAAAGGCCAGGGAGTCGCCGCCGCCAATATCAAAGAAGAAATGCTGGCCGGATCCAAAAGGCAGGTCCAGTGTCTTGATCAGCGGAAAGCCCAGGACATTTTCGTAGAAGTCGACCGTGACCTTCATGTCTTTACAGACAAGGGCCAGGTGATTGATCCCCGATACGCCAAATTTGGTTGTTTCATTTTCTGCCATGGAACCCTCCCCTGGGTTATCTAGCCAGCCGTTGGCAGCACATAGTCTTTGAACTGTGTGCGCAGGTCGGCCTTAAGGACCTTGCCCGTTCCAGTGTGCGGCAGGTCGTCGACAAAGACAATGTCATCCGGCAGCCACCACTTCGCGACCTTCTCTGTCAGATAGGCCATGATGTCATCTTTCGTCGGGGCCGGGTCACCGGCAACCACAATCAACAGTGGGCGTTCATCCCACTTCGGGTGGTAGGCACCGATGACGGCGGCTTCCTCAACACCAGGGCAACCCATGGCCTCATTTTCCAGATCCATGGAACTGATCCATTCCCCGCCGGACTTTACGACATCCTTGGCGCGGTCGGTCAGCTGCAGGAACCCGTCCGGGTGGATCACCGCGATATCGCCTGTATCGAACCAGTTATCGTCATCCAGAACCGGCGTGTCGCGTTTGAAGTAGCCGTTGGTGACCCATGGGCCACGTACTTTCAGATAACCTGATGTCTTACCGTCGCGGGGCAAGATATTGCCGTCATCATCCATGACACACATTTCAACGCCAAACAGGCCGCGCCCCTGCATGACCCGAATATCGAGTTTCGCCTCGTCATCCAGGTTCATCTGGTTACCCTTGAGGGTCCCAAAGGTGCCCAGCGGGCTCATTTCTGTCATGCCCCAGCCCTGGCGCACTTCCACACCACGGGCGGCAAAGCGTTCATACATCGACCGGGGCGGCGCTGTGCCACCGATGCCCACCTTGACGAAACTATCATTGGCGATGTTATTGGCCTCCGCATGGTTCAGGTAGTCGAGCCACACAGTCGGCACAGCCAGCGCATAGGTGACACCTTCTTCATCAATAACCCGGGCGATGTTTTCACCGCTGACATCGCGGCCCATCAGCACCAGTTTGGTACCACCGGCGGCGGCGCAATAGGGAATGCCCCAGCTGTTTGCATGAAACATCGGCGCAATCGGCAATATGCAGCCTTTGCTGGAAATATCGTGCACATCGGGCTGCATCGCTGACAGGGTGTGAATCACTGTCGACCGGTTGGCATACAGCACCCCCTTGGGGTTACCGGTGGTCCCGGACGTGTAGCAAAGGGATGATGCGGTATTTTCATCAAAACTCGGCCAGTTGAAATTGCCATCTTCAGCAGCCATCAGCGTTTCATAGCAATGGACATTCTGAAGGCTGGTCTCCGGCATATGGGCTTCATCTGTCATGATGATCCAGCCTTCAACACTGGTCAGGTTGGGCGCCAGCCGCTCTGCCAGTTCCACAAAAGACGTATCAAGAAAGATGAACCGGTCTTCTGCATGGTTGATGATGTAGTCGAGCTGCTCATCAAACAGGCGCGGATTGATGGTGTGGCAAACGGCGCCGACACCAGGCACTGCGAAAAAAAGCTCCAGATGCCGATGAGTATTCCATGCCAGGGTGCCGATGCGATCACCAGTTTCAACACCGAGGGTCAGCAGCACCTGACCCAGTTGGCGTGCACGCAACTCGGCATCGGCATAGGTATAGCGAAAGCAGCCTTCATCTACCGTGTATGAAATGATCTCCGTGTCGCTGTGGTTCAGCGCCGCATGGGTAAGCAGTGACGACACCAGCAATTGGTGCGATTGCATGAGCCCCAGCATATTGTTCTCCAAGTCTTCCCGTTAAATTCTTGACCATATTAGCCAGACAGCGTTAGGGCTCAAGGCGCAAAGGGAGAGAGTCGTGAGAGTTTCCATCGCTGCAACTGATATTGAAGTGCAGGCCTGCATGGCCATCCGTAACCGGGTGTTCCTGATAGAACAGAAGGTACCGGCCGCGCGCGAGTATGATGGGCTGGATGATGATGCCATCCACTATCTGGTATGGCTGGACGGGAAGATTGTGGCAACGGCACGTTTGCGCGTGGTCGAACACATTGCCTGTATCGAACGGGTGGCCGTCGTGCCCGAGGCGCGCCGCAAGGGCGTGGCGATGGGGTTGATGCAGCAAATTATCGAGGACTGCCGCGGTGAAGATGGCATCACCGAATCAACGCTCAGTTCCCAGACCTATATTACCGGGCTGTATGAAAAGCTGGGCTTCAAAGAAACAGGCCCGATCTATGAAGATGCGGGCCTGCCTCATGTGAAGATGGAACTGACGTTCTAGCCGACCTTGATTTTGGCGAATTCCGGTGGGCGCTTCTCGAGGAAGGCTTTCACCCCTTCCTTGAAGTCGTCCTGCGAGGTGCTCTTGTTCATCAAATCATTGGTTTGCTGCATGGCGTCGTCGAGGCCTTGCATCATCTGCATCCAGACCTGGCGTTTCATCCGCATCAAGGACACAGGTGCCGTCGTGGCGGCTAGGTTGGCAATATAGTCTTTGGCTTCTTGCAGGGCAGAATCTGTGGCAACGCAACGTGTGGCCAGGCCCATCTGCATGGCCTCTGCGCCACGGACGCGGCGGGAGCTCCACAGAATATCAAGCGCCCGGTCCGGGCCCATAATGCGCGGCAGGATCCAGCTCAGCCCATGTTCCGCAACCAGCCCGCGCTGAGAGAATGCCGCCATGAAGACAGAATCTTCTGCCGCAAAGCGCATGTCGCACAAAGCTGCCAGCGAAAGCCCCATGCCAGCACAGGGGCCATTGACCACGGCAATCACCGGCTTGCGTAGCGACATGATGTAGGTCAGCGCGTGGCTGAAGTCGGGACCCATATTGGCGTCACCCGGTTCGCAATCGAGGCCATAATCTTCGTCAACGCGCGAACCGGTCCCACCCGCGTCTCCCAGGCTGGAAAGGGCCTGCATATCCATGCCCGCGCAGAAACCGCGCCCGGCACCGGTGATGATGGCGCCCGTGACAGCTTCATCAGCTTCTGCCGTGCACAGGGCATGGCGAATTTCGGCCAGCATGCGGCGCGTCAGGGCGTTCAGCTTGTCAGGTCGGTTCAGGGTAATGACGGCGCTGGGGCCATCGACCTCATAGGTAATGTCTTCATACATTCTGTTCTCTCCCTCTTCCTTTGGGGCGGTGATGTGTGGCGGCGAGTGTAGCCATGAATGCCCTCTGCGCAAACCCGTTGTTGGCCAGCATCAGGCAAGATAGGTTGGCACCAAGGGAGAAAGTGATGAACGATTCAGACTACAAATCACTGCTAATTAAACGAGATGCAAAAATCCTGCGCGTCTCACTCAATCGGCCGGACGCACTGAATGCAGTGAATGCGCAATTGCATGATGAACTCGTCGGGCTGTGGCTGGATGTCCAGGACGACCCGGACATAGCGCTTGTCGTGCTGACCGGTGAGGGCAGGGCCTTTTGCGCCGGTGGTGACATTAACTGGATGGGGGAAGATGAAGACGCCGCCCCCATGGCGACCGATATGGCCAAGCGCCTCGTGCTCAATCAGTTGTCTTGTGAAAAGCCCATTATTGCCAGCCTGAATGGCGATGCGGTTGGCGTTGGTGCCACGTTGGCTTTGTTCTGCGACATCATCATCGCCAGCGACAAGGCCCGCATTGGCGACCCGCACGTCAAAGCTGGTCTGTCTGCAGGCGATGGTGGGGCAATCATTTGGCCGCAGCTCATTGGCTATGCCCGCGCAAAAGAATACCTGATGACCGGCGATTTGATCCCCGCCCCCAAGGCAGCGGAAATGGGGCTTATTAATTATGCTGTCCCGCCGGCGGAATTACAGGCCAAAACGGAAGAGATGGTGAACCGTTTGGCCAATGGCGCCCTCAAAGCCATTTCCTATACCAAGGCGACTGTCAATATCGGCCTGCGACAAATGGCTGAGGCCATGTTGGATGCGGGCACCGCCTATGAGTTCCTGACGATGGAAACCGAAGACCATAAAGAAGCCGTGGTAGCCTTTCAGGAAGGGCGCAAGCCGGTCTTCAAGGGGCGTTGAGCCCCGGCCAAGTTTCTGGCTATCATCGGGGTGGAAGAGGGAGTGTGCCATGAACAAGGAAACCACAGACGGCCTGAAGCCGGGCGAAGCCCGTAGCACCGGTCCCAGCGTACAAGACATTCTGGACCGGGACGGAGACAACCCGCCCGCCCATCTGCGAGAACAGTCCTACACCTATCTGGGCAGCGACGACCTGGATGTCGACCGCTACATCTGCCCGGACTATGCCGCGCGCGAAGCCGAGCATATGTGGACCAAGGTCTGGCAAATGGCCTGCCGCGAGGAAGAAATTCCCGAAGTGGGCGACCACATTGTTTACGACATTGTCGACTACTCCTTCATCGTGGTGCGGACGGGTGAAGAAGACTTCCGAGCCTATTATAATTCCTGCCTGCATCGGGGCACGCAATTGCGCCCAACCGGGGCGGAAGGCAATGCCGCGCATTTTCGCTGCCCCTATCATGGCTGGACATGGTCGCTGGAAGGCGAGTTGATCGAACAGCCCTGCGATTGGGACTTCCCGCATGCGCCCGCAAATTATTTTTCCCTGCCGCAGGTGCAGTTGGGCCGTTGGGGCGGCTTTATCTTTATCAATATGGATGAAAACTGCGCGCCGCTGGAAGGCTATCTCGGTGTCTTGCCGGAACACTTCAAACGCTGGCCGCTCGAGAACCGTTTCATGAGCGCCAATGTACGCCGATATCTGGATTGTAACTGGAAGGTCGCGCAGGAAGCCTTCATTGAATCCTACCATGTGGTGGAAACCCATGCACAGGCCACGCCGATGACTGGTGATGCCAATACGCAGTATGACATCTGGGGCGACAATGCCTCACGGCTCTATACGCTCAATGGCATTCCCAGCCCGCATGAAGCGAACCCGCTGTCGGAAAATGAAATAGCCACGCTGATGATGGCGGGCGTTGGCCGTAGCCCGATGGATGGTCAGGTGGAACTGGCCGAGGGCGAAACCGCCCGCACGGTCTATACCGCCGCGTTGAAAGAAGACCTCAAGGAGCGGTTCGGTGCCGATCTGTCCGGGTTGACGACGACAGAGGTGCTCGACCCGATCGAATACTTCCTGTTCCCGAACTTTTTCCCGTGGTTCAATTTCGGCCTGCCGCTGATCTATAGGTTCCGGCCAGACGGTCATGACCCGGACAAATGCATCATGGATGCGATCCTGTTACACCCGGTGCCAGATGATGGCCCGCGGCCCGACCCGGCGCCATTGCGTGTGCTGGGCCCCGATGAACCCTTCACGGAGGCGCCAGAGCTGGATCAGATATCACCGATCTTCGAGCAAGACGTCACCAACATGCCCATAGTGCAAAAGGGCATGAAGGCCTCCAAACGGCAAAAGGTGACATTGGGCAATTACCAGGAAATCCGCCTGCGCCATATGCACCAGACGCTGGATCGCTATCTCAGTGGTGAGCTGCCCAGATAGGGTAGGGGCTATTCCGGCGCCCCGTTCTGGAAGCGGCGCAACACGCTCGCCATGAAGTGATGGGTCGGCGTGGCCACACCGGCTTCTTCGCCGAACTCCGCTACCTTGGCTGAAAGCCAGGGTAGCTCCATCTTCTTGCCGCGCAGCAGGTCGAGCGACATGGATGACATCGTCTCGCGCGGGGCGCTCTTGATACCTTCCATCACCTGCTCCGTCGCATCACCAATGGGGACACCGCGCGCATTACCTACAGCAACAACTTCGGCAATGGCGTCGTGCATCATCTGCGCCAGGTCCGGGTCGTCCAGAACCTCGCCAATGGGGCCTCGAATAACCGAGGTAAGGCCGCTCATCACTGTTAACGGGATGAACTTGCGCCACATCTCCAGTTCAATCTGGTCGGTCAGCTTGATGTCGATCTCTGCTTCCTTACAGACGTTCTCAAAGGCCTGGGCGCGGTTCGACATGGTGCCGTTCAGCTCGCCAAAGACAATACGGGCGGGGCCCATATGGGCGATCTTTCCCGGCTCTTCGATGTGCGAGACAATATAAGTCGACCCGCCCAGCACACAGTCCTGACCAACAACACCGGCAATCATGTCCGGGCTGGAGACACCGTTCTGTAGGGTCACAATGATCGTTTGCGGCCCGACAAGATGTTTGATCTGCTCGGAAGCCGCGATTGTGTCGTAGAGCTTTGGTGTGAACAGAATCACATCAGCCGTGTCCAAATCGCTGGGGTCGTCAGTTGCATTGACGGTTTCCAGACGTATGTCCCCATCGGTGCTGGTAATGGTGAGGCCATCTTTCTGCATGGCGGCCAGATGCGGGCCACGCGCAATGAAGGTGACGTTATGGCCAGCCAAGGCAAGTTTGGCACCAAAGAAGGCGCCAACCCCGCCAGAGCCCATGATTACTATATCCATAGGTTTGGTCTTTCAGATCAGTGTTGTTGTTCTGGCTAGGAATTATCAGCCAGCTGTTGTTGTAGGGCGGTAATGAAGGCACGAATGCGCGCGGCATTGGCGCCTAGGTCACCCTGGCCGACTCGTGAAACGGAACGCACGTCAACTTCGGTGGTGCCGCTCATGGTTGGCTGGATGCGGATGACAATGTCGTCCTTGTAGCCATAGATGCGGGTCGTCGCCGTGGCTTCGATGCGTCCTTCATTTGGCGCCAGGTCGATCATGTCCCAACCCATCGAGACGGCTGCCGCTTCTGCTGCTGCAAAAACAGCGGTGCCAGGGTGAGGGGTCACGAATGTATCGAGGTCCGGATAAGCTGCCTTTTGTTGCTCGGTGACATCACCGCCCGGGTAGTCTGTGCCATTGGGCGCGGCATCGCGCGCCGCTTTCAGCGCTACAAAGGCCGGGGCATTTTCTGTATCGGTCGTGATGTCATGAATAGCGGGGTAGCCTGCCGTCATAGGGCCACCAACCATCACACCGACAATGACAACAATAATGCCGCCGCCGACAAGGGCGGTAAGTGCCCGGCCACGACCCGCCGCGCAGCGTGTTGTCATGATGCCAGCTGTGCCGACAATGACAGCCAGCAGCGCAAGAACTGCTCCAAGGGGCATCAGCGGCAAGGCGATCATCAGATCCAATAGTCCTGTCCGAAACCCGAGGGGCGACAGGACGATTGCAACAATAGAAGCGATCAACAGGTAGTGGGCAACAGTCGCAGTGCGGGACCGGCGTTGGCCGTTGTTCGCCTTTTTAGGCGTGGCCTCTGGCGCAGCAGCGGTGGCTTCTATCGTGTTTTCTGGTTCGGTGCTCATACTCTCTCCCCCGAGTCGCGGTGGACTCCTACAAAAAATGGTGGCCTTCCTTGCGGGTAGCTTAACGCCACCGGGGCCCTTCCAACAAGACCAACAAAATCAGTGTATTCGATGATTCTGGTGATTGTTCGCGGAAACCCGCCAAAAGAGGGCAATTTGCTTTTTACAGTATTTCCCCGCACAATATGTTCCTAACCGGTAATAACAGGGAGTATTGGATGCGGGTACAGAACATTCTGACGAGTAAAGGACGCGAGGTTGTTACCATTAAGCCGGATACATTGGTTCGGCAGGCTATAGCGGTGCTCTGTGAACGACGGATCGGTGCAGTTGTCATCACGGGCGGCGACCAGATGATCGATGGCATATTTTCCGAACGCGACCTGATCAGGGGAATTAATGAACAGGGTGCAGGGGTGCTTGATCGACCTGTACGCGATATCATGACCCGCGAAGTGCAGACATGTACGCGCTTTGACGAGGTGGTCGACGTGATGGGCCTGATGACCCGTCGTCGTTTTCGTCATATTCCTGTCGTGGAAAATGGCAAATTGATTGGCCTTGTCAGTATTGGGGATGCGGTGAAAGCCAGAATCGCTGACGCAGAACATGAAGCCGAGGCGCTGAAAGAATATATCGCGACCGGCTGACGGACGTCTTTTTACCCAGATCTTCAAAAGATCAAGCCCGGAGAATTGAATCGGCAGTGTTTGGGCGTGCTGATTCACGAATTTGGTCGCGTTGCCGGCATAAGACTTGTGATTTTTTTCACCGACCGCGGTCAAAACCAGACCTGATTGAAGAAATCTTCAGATGGTCCTGGTGAAACCTGATGAAGTGACTTAGGCAGAAAACTTCATAAAAACCCTGGAAAACGGCCATTCCTGTTCCCATATGGTCTAGTCCGGGCGGTGGCCAGAACGGCGTCTGAAAACCTTTTTCGGTTTTTTGGATTTTTTTTCAAAAAAACCGTTTGACGGTATCGGAAGCTGGCCCTATAAACCCGCCCACACCGACGCCGGACGCAACGTCAAACGAGACTGAAACGCGGCGGTCAAAACGATCTTGGACATTGTGATTTTTCGTAGAAGAGAATTGTGGGCGGCGGTTTGTCGCGCACAATGATCAGCTCAAAACAAGCAACTGAACTTGGATTTATTCAAGTTCGTCATGTGCGCGAGTTCTCGTTTGTTTCAGCTTGCTGAAGCAAATAGCAAAACTTGAGAGTTTGATCCTGGCTCAGAACGAACGCTGGCGGCATGCTTAACACATGCAAGTCGAACGCTATGCTATCTTCGGATAGCGGAAAGTGGCGGACGGGTGAGTAACGCGTAGGAACCTACCTAAAGGTACGGAATAACTCATGGAAACGTGAGCTAATACCGTATGATCCCTAAGGGGCAAAGATTTATCGCCTTTAGATGGGCCTGCGTTAGATTAGCTAGTTGGTGAGGTAACGGCTCACCAAGGCGACGATCTATAGCTGGTCTGAGAGGATGATCAGCCACACTGGGACTGAGACACGGCCCAGACTCCTACGGGAGGCAGCAGTGGGGAATATTGGACAATGGGCGAAAGCCTGATCCAGCAATGCCGCGTGAGTGAAGAA
>Ga0181566_10001297_pt1 | contig 20420 bp, 31 predicted proteins | sample 101ome_15_FD_133762 | JGI IMG/M metagenome (GOLD analysis project Ga0181566, IMG submission 133762) | Coastal salt marsh microbial communities from the Groves Creek Marsh, Skidaway Island, Georgia - 101402AT metaG (megahit assembly) | ecosystem: Environmental > Aquatic > Marine > Intertidal...
AAGAGGAAGACCGTGGTCAACGCCCCGACCCTGTCGTGGGTGGGCTCGACCCTTCACGTCGGTTCGAGACAGTGTACCTCCAAACACGTCAAAAAGGCGGAACTCGTGGCGGTGGCGAAGAGTTTGGGAATCATGTATGAGAAGATGAAGAAGGAGGATCTGTGCAAGGCGATCCAACGCGCGTACCCCAAGAACGGTTCGCGATCGCCCTCGAGGAACAGTCGGGTACCGGCGCGACCCGATCTCACGGCGACGGGCGTTCGGAACGATCTCATCGCTATGTTCGGAAAGACGTGGATGCAATCGTTCGGCAAACGCGCTCGAAGGGACTTGCCCACCGACGTGAAGAACGTCATGAAGGCGTTGTCTCTGCTCAAGGGTGATCACCTCAACGTGTACGGACAACCGAAGAAGACGATCGCGGACGCGCTCAAGAAATACTTGGTCAACATCTTGAAAGATGCCAGACGTGAGAGGTACACACAGGAGACTCTGTATGAGTCGATCGTCGGTTCATGAAAATGTTGTAAAATAGTAATGTTCAAGTACATACGTCGAGACATTCTCACTCGACTGAAAGAACTCGAATTTCGTGGACGACCGCTCGTCGTCGACGAAAATCAAACCGTGTGGCAACAGTCCATACACGACAAACTCGTGGAGTGTCTCATCGAAACCGCGTGTGATTACATCGAGTGGGGGCGACACAGACGAGACGGGAAAGTGATGTCGAGACTGGAGCGGCGATACATGTTCACGCCAGACTTTTACGCGAGCGAGGATCCGCGGGCGTGGTTGGAGGCGCACCGAACCTCGGACGAGCACGAACTCATACTATACGTGTTGGAACATTATGAATTCATGGAATCGAGTGTGCACATGGACAAAATCACCTACATCCTCGGCGCGCTGACGCACGACCGCACTTTTAATTTTTCATAGGCTCGGCGATGCGGTTGAGGATGGTGGTGTGAAATCCCCAGTCGTATTCGGGGAACTCTTCTTTGATCATCTGCGACACCGCGAGCGCGCGAGAGAGTTGGGAGACCTTTGTGACGTTACTCTCCATCTCGAGACGGCGAAATTCCGTGTCGAGTTGTTTGAAACGACGAATGCGTTCGGGTGTGATTCGGTCTTGTTGCATCGCCTGTTCTGGATTCGAGGGCGCTTGATCTTTGTTCTCGAGGGCGAGGAACAGGGCGATGGCGACAAATATCAGAGCCAGCATGTACTATTGACAAACTTATTTTTTTTCGATGACGTAGAGATGTGTGTCCGTATCGTCGTCCTCGATGAAGAACGTATTGGCGATTCCTTCGTTCTGTCGAAACATCGAGTCGATGATTTTCCAATTCTCGAGGATGCACACGTCTTCGACCACGATCGTGCCACCCGAACGCACGCGCGGAAGGATGGAAAGCACGCTGTTGATGTCGGCGGTAATCTGGTGTAAACCGTCGATGACGACGAAATCGAATTCCTGCTCGGGGAAGATGGCGTCCACGGTCGATCGCTGTAACTGGTCGACCCATTGGGTCTTGATGCGATCCTCTTCGAACAAAATATCCTTGTCGATTTCCACCCCGAACACCCGACTGCCTTTCACGAAATCTCTGAACGCGCGGAGGGACGACCCGGGCGTGGAGTCAAAATTCGCGTCTTGTTTGTAAAAGTACATGGTGGACGCGAACGCGGGATTCTTCGTACCCAAGCCGAATTCCAAGATGTCGATGTCGGACTTGTCCTTCAGTGCTTGAGCGTAGAATTTGTAATACTTGTGGATGAACTTGTCCGATCCGTGTTTTTCAAACAGTGATCGAATCTCTTCCTCGCGATCGCTCGAGAATTCTTTGATGTGACGCATGGTCGGTTGGTAGTTAGTGAGGGACAGACATTCGAGGAAATTGTCGACGATGTTGGACGCGCCTTCGATCCAAAACGAGGCGTGATCTTTCGCCCCGGTGGATCGAAAGTATTTGGCGAGACCGGTGAGAGAAATTTGTTCGGGGTACATGTTCGTTACGTTACACTATTGCAAAATCTTTAACAGATCGTTCACTTTCCACACGTGGTTGTAAAACTGCTCGACGCACTCCACGCTCGAAGGATTGGTGATCTCTAATTCTACCTGATAGCTGACATCTTCTTCCGTGTCGGGATCGGACGCGTCCCCGCGTGAGATCGTCATGTCTATGGACAACCCTTTGCGCACGAACGACACGCGCTGTTTGATTTTCTTTCGATCCATCTCGTACTGTCCTATGACCGGTGTCTCCGTGCTTATGGCGACTCGAACGTCCAACGGTGCACCCGGGTGTGTGAAATCTTGCTTTGAGACGCTCACTTTTTGAACCATCAGTTGGCGCCCACTCTCACCGTCGACGGTAATTCGAATCCCGTACTGATCGTTGTAATACACGTCCGTGGTCGACGCCCGTTGGGACTCCCATTGGTCGTACTGACGCAGACCTTCCATGAGACGGTTAAACGTTTCCGCACCCACATTCGTGTCGAAAAACGTGCCGTTCTTCCGCCCGAGACGAATCTCGAACTCGACGTTTTGTGTATTTCGATACTGTTCGAAAACCCCATGGGTCGCGTCGACGATCGCTTGGACGTCCATTTTTGCTTGTGATGACATGTCACGTGGTGTTTAAGTAGATCATTAGATAATGTCCGTCCATTTCGGGTTTGGTCGTTTTCCGCACGGAATCGTCATCGACGAGTGACCACTCATCGTTCGAGTCACGAACCGTCGTAACGTAATGCCCACCCCACTGAAGCCCGCCGTGTATGGCGGACGCGACGAGACTGTACGTGAGTCCACCGATGTGTATGGTCAACACCGGTTTCACCTTACTCTTTTTGTCGAACGACACGATGAATATTTTTGGCATCTTTTTGAACACCGATCGCGTCGACGCGACCCTGTGCCCGTCGTAATCGTCCAATATCGTCCACTCGACCGTCTTGGCGAGCATTTTCTTCAAGTCCTTCGACCCGTCGTCGCTGAGGATGTGGACGCCGAACGTCTCGTCCTTGTCTGATCGACCACCGGGAAATATCGTCTCTTGTCTCTTCATCCCGTAAAACCAATGCTTGATGCTCGGGACGGCTCGCTCGATGATGTCGATCACACACAAGACCGCCTCTTGCACGTCGTGTTGTCGTCCGGCGTTGAAACGTGGGAATTGTGTTCGAAATGATCGAAGAAGAGGTTCCGCGCTCAAGGCGTGGTCGCCGGTGTCGTCGTCCCAGTACCCGCGAACGAATTTCGTGTAGAGCGTCGTAAATTTGCAATCACCTTCGTACCCGACTCGTAAGAAATGATCCGTGAGGGGCGCGGCGTGTAACAGGCATTGGAGTGAGGTGTTGAACCAACACGTGTTACCGGTATTCAGCAGACCTCTCGTCATTTTTCTTACAACATGGAACGAGCTAACTCTTTAAAGTCTTCCAATTGAAGGTTCTCCTTAATGTTCACCAGTGTGCGATAATACGTTCGTCGATTGTTTGGAAAATTTTTGTCCGTGCGCTCAAACTGTGGTATCCATGCGTCGCGGTCGGCGTCGTACGCGGACTCCACCACCATCCCACTTTTGAACCACGGCTCGTTCACGGGCGTGTCCAACTCGTACACGGGTTTGCCCTTGTCTTGGAGATACATCCGCCACACCGTTCGGGTGTGATCCCACTCCAGTTTGAAATCGATCGTGTTCTTTTCTAGATTTTTATATTTGAACATGGTCTCGTGCGTTCCCATCTTCACCGGCTCTCGAACGGGTATGAAAATCACGCCGTCCACCTTCACACCCGATGCGACGACGGAGGGTAAGTACTCGTCGACGAAGGCGTCGAACTCGGCAAAGACGCGAAACTGTTTCAGTCTGAGTTTGTACGGATCGTTCGTCATGGAGATCACTCGGGTCATGAACTGTTCGATCTTTTCGAGTCGTTGTAAAAAGTCGAGGTGCCCACACGGAGCGCCGTCCATGTAAATCGCGTCGAACACGTACAGGTACGACCCGAGAAATTCGGCGTCGAGGATGGTTCCTTCGTACGCCTTCGGACCGAGGCGAAGGGGGATCTCGATGATGTCGAACGCCCGATTCACCATGTACACCTTTCGCTGTTGACCGACTTTCAAAGCGACCACGAACTGTCTCAGCCCGTCCGTCTTCTCGGTCACCACGTAATCGTTAGACGTCAACATGGGAAAGTGTCTGCGTTCGATGCTGATGGGCTGGCATCCGGGGAAGCGATCGCGATTACTTCCGAACACCCACGAGATAAACGACACGACGTGCGCATGCACGGGGGACTCACGTGGGACGATCATTCGTGCGTGTCTTACAATGAAGCTACGTCTCTAAGGGGGTGTCGTTCGGACACCTGAACTTTGCAAAATGTTTGATACACACTCGTGTGCAAAAGTCATAGTCACGGACGCGGCTGTGTATGCGACGATCTTCACACCCTGTTCTCGTAATTTTTCAAACATTCGACCGGGTTTGCCCACGACGATTTTGTCAATCTTTTTGCGAACGTTCTTGCAATTCATCACCCAAGTTTTCGCTTCTGTACCGTTGATCGACCAAAGACTTGGTGACATCTCTTGGCGAACGTTCGTGTCGAACTCGAGCGCGCGCTGGTGCATGGGTTCGCTCGTGTCTTTTTTCGTCACCTCGACGAAGCGATCCCAGTCGATCTTTTCCTTCGCCGCCGGGAACACGAGGACGCCTATGCCTTCGAGTGCGCGATCGCCACAGAAATAGTCGATCGTAGCTTCGTCGATGTTGACGCCGTAATGAATCATGACTATTCGTTCACACGTTTTCATTCGGTCTTGAATGACGTCCGCGATCTCGAACGGGTCGTCGTTCACGAAACATAATTCATTTTTGATACCCGCTCGAATCGTACGGATGTTCAGTTTGAGCACGGTGTGAAGAGTCTTCACGTGCGCGGCGGAATTCCTGGTGACGATGATGGTCGTGAACTTCATTTACATCATGCTACGGTCTCGCTTTTAAGCCGATCGTCCATCTTCGCGACGAATGGTAAATTACCGACGTGTCCGAGCGTCGTGTGCACGTGGGCGTAGACCTTCCCACCGATCTTCTGCCATCGTCTCGAGAACGAATAATCTTCACTCAGGTATCGCTTCGAATCCGGGTCAATCATGCAATCGAACAGGGCGTAGTAGTTCTTGAAATCGGCATTCTGGTGATCGTTCACGCAGTACAGTTCGGGATACGCCTCGTGCATTTTCGTGACCGCTTCGCGTTTGATCAAGAGGAAACCCGTCGCGGCGTCCAAGACCTCGACGAACCCATTCTGCACCGGTCGCTGTTGCGCACCAAAGTTTATAACGAGGGATGAACTCAACATGATGGGCGATCGGGTGTCATTCTCTTTCACCGCCTTATCCAGCTGATCCCACATGATGACCTTCTTCGGGTACACCCCGCAGCTCACCTCGTGACCACCCTCGAGAAGCGAGATGACCGATTGCGGATCGAACTCGATGTCGGCGTCGATGAATAAAAAGTGCGTCGCGTCCGTCTTTTGGTAGAAGCGCGCGAGGGCGACCTGTCTGGCGCGTTGCACGAGGGATTCGTTCTCAGTAGTGTCAAGATACATCTGAACCCCTCTCTTCATGAGGAGGATTTGCAAACGAATCATCGAGGTGAAATATTTGTCAAGGCATTGTCCACCATAGCACGGGGTGCTAACAAACAGTTTAATCTCTGACATGATTTAGTAAAATTACATTTTCGACTCTAAGTGCTTTTTCACGAGGATCTCAATCTTATTGATGGTAGGAACGCTCAGACCGCACACCTCACACACCTTCGCCTTTGTGACCTGGTCTCGCAAGATCATGTAAATGCACGTCGACGCCACGCTTTTGGGCGTCTTCGACATGAGTTCTACACAATCCTCGACGTCCGCGCATAATTTGTTACACGCGAATCTCTGTTCCCTGGTCGCATCAAAATGATTGAACAAGCGCTGCATTATGTCCCGAGGTTTCGTCGCCGTGGACGACGTCGCCCGCGGAGATGCATTCGACTCTCCGCGCATGACGTCCCGTACGAGCTGTGCCGTGCGCGTCACGTCTTTGATGTCTATGTGAAACATAATCGCCACCTCCTCGGCGCTTCGGGGGAAGGAGTGGTGCTTGCAAGCTAACAACACACAGTTGGCTTTCACACCCTTCCTGACCCCACCTCTCGTGAGCTTTTGTTGGGTGAAAAACTTGTAGAATCGCTTCGCGTCCGAGAGAATGTTGTCCGGCAGGTGTAAGTGACACGCCTCGTCGATCTCTTTGTACGCGTGGTAGAGTGTGCGATCCTTGTGGTTCATGCTCATGTGTAGATTGATTCGAGAAAGGCGTCGATTTTCGTATCTCGACACCTTCTTGGACGTCGTCGACATGACCGTCGACTTTCCCCACGACGCACTGAACAAATCAGGGTTCGCGTTCGGGTGAATGCATCGACTAGGATCCGATACCCGACCGTCGTCCGTGAGCCCGCTCGTCCACTCTGGACTCTGATCGATGTACGAGTCTTCCACTAACCCACACATCGAACACGTGGGCAATCCTTCCGGGGAAATCACCTTGACCCCGTGACATTCCACACAAAAATTCTTCACCAAGTTTTGTTGTGCCGGCTTTTCGTTTTCGCGTTGTTGTGATAAGAGTTTGTCTAAGTCAGACCAAATTGCAGCCAGCATGTTGGTAATGTAGTCGGGTATTGAATTTTTTCAAATTAGGCGCATCGATAGGTGTGAGACATAAATTTCCTTAATGTTCTGAATACAATGGGTAGCGTGCTTGTAATGTACGTCGCGATGTTAATAAACAATAATGGTATAAGAGCAAGTGCGCCATATTTTCGAATTGCGGAAGCGCCAGCGCTGGACGGATAGGCTTGGGTTTGATGGGGACGTATCGCGTATCCGGTGCACCTTGAGCGACGACGTCTTCCACGTCGGACACGTCCTGCGGTGGCGTCACGCACGGGCTTTCACCGGATCCTTCGTCGAGTGGGATGTCGAACACGCTCTTGCGCTTCTTACCCGGACACGCTTCCATGCGTCGAAAATATTTTTGTGCATGGGAGGCTATCTGCGTGCACGTGCGCGAAGGGACGAAATGGATCGAGATGTCTTTCCATCGACCCTTGCCGAAATGTCGGAGACCTTTGAGGAAGGCATTGTGCTCTTCGATTGTCCACGGCGTCCCGCGTCGTGTCGGGCGCTCGGGTGTTCGTACCATGGCGCGCGCGATTCTGAGGATGCGCGTCCCGTGGGCGAATCTTTCTTTTTGGGCGGGAAAATTCAAAAACTTGAAATTTCAAATTCGACCTGTAATGAAAAGCGTGAGTGGAGGTCAAGTCAACGCCACAACTCGACGCATAAAAATGAAAATGACCTCACGCGCGAACGACACGTGTAAAAAATGTGGCAACAAGGGGCACTGGGCGAGAGACTGTGTGAGAGAGGTGGATGTCTATTACAAACGTTCCGGTAAAACTGATAAAAAAAGGATTTATCTTGACGTCAATTACCGCGACAAAGATTTTGCGAAGAGCTACGGTGCTCGGTGGGATGCGGACAAGCGAAAGTGGTATGTTTTGGAACGTGTGCCAGACGCTCTCAAGCAATTTGAGCCGATCCGAACGCACACCTACATCAAACCGGAAAAGACAATTGATTGTATGTGTCGGTACTGCTTCTTTTCGTTTGAAGAGAGTCTCCAGAGATCGAATTCAGACCCTTCAGCGTGCATTCACTGTGCTTCGAAGAAACAACCACCGGCTTGCAAACATTGTAGAAAATTTATGGTAGCAGACACTTGGACTGGTGATGTCGACGACGAGTCTATCGTTATGATCCATGACTGTGTTGGTAACCCAAACATGTATGATGGAGAGTGCAGTATATTCGGGTGTCTTGACCGGCCTCAATCTTCTGCGATTGATTTTGTTCGAAGTTTGAAAGAAAAACTAAATCACGAAGCAGAGGTTCGCCGTGACGGCGTCGAGTCAGCTCTCCGAGATGCGTTTCAATCCCTTAAAATCATTAGAAGGGGGCACAAGGAACTCATATTCGAGCTGCTGGATCCTGAAGACTGTGTAGACTCATTCATCACCAGACATAAGGCAGTTGGTACCAATAATGGTACCAATATGTTTCTACCGAATTCTGTAACAGGGTCCATGTGGAAGTTTGATAAAAAGTATACTCATCCGCGATACAGAGCATACAGTATTGACTCTGAACAATATGCCCGTTACTAAATACATTGAGTCTGTTTTTGCCTAGCTTGATATATAATGTAATCCAAACCGCTAACTCAGTCTGATTTTGCCTAGCTTGCTCCGCACCCATACTTAATCCCCCCAAACCCTTTGGAAATGATTACCTATGTGGAGGGACAAGAAAACGGTACACCAACCGCTATTAAATAAAACCACTCTTTTTGCGTTCCTCCGGAGTCTTGATGACATACATAATCGTCAAAAACAGAAAGGTCGAGATGATGGCGTACTCGATGTCTTGCGTCGCGCTGAACGCGATCGCGAGAAGAGACACGTATCTGAAGAGTCGACTGTCGAACATAGTCTTCAATTTTTTTGGAACGGAGATGGCGTTGCCTGAGAACAACCCTTGGTAGAGAATGATGAGGGTGAACAAAATCGGCTGCGCCTTGATGAGCGACTCCGTCGGACCGGTGATAGGTGACAGAAGGTTTTTCACCATTGTAGTATTAATTATACAGAAATTAAATTCATCAACGTCTCAACTTTTCGTCGATGTTCGTCACTCTTCACCATGAGCGAGGGTGACTCGAGTAGTTGGAGAATGCGTTGGTTATCGTCACCCTCCTCGTTGGGTGTTTCAAACTTACGAATGTAATCGGCGCAGATGTACACGACGCCGTCGGCGAATTCTTCCTCCGCCATCTCGTACCAACTGTCCTTGTCCGTCCCCCACGTTTGAGGATTGTCTCGGGTACGGACCCCGTGTCCGTACTTGCTTCTACCCAAATCTAACCTCTTACGAATGAATTCCATGGTGCTAAAGACACGTCACTGATTTTTAAGTGTGAGTGTGAGAGTACCTAACCCGACGAGCACGAGGACGTGGAATGTGTCCAACGTGATAGGTCCGAGGCGAATCAGTCTGTACGCGAACGCGTGACACAGATTTTTCTCACCCCTGTTCCCTTTGATATTCGCGAGAGCATCTGGACACCGTCGGGTGTTCCTGTTCGTACTCTTCTCGGATGTCATGACGTTATCTTCGTCCGTCCAGAACGCATTCTCCCCGTCAATCATCTTTCGCACGCCCGGAATCCTGGAAGAGTCCATGTCGAAATGGTCGGAGTACTTGTGCAAGAGCGCCTTGCGCGCGCCGTCGCGGGTGACGAAATACGCCGCTGCGGAGGCGGACAGTCGACCCGGTTTCCCACCACCTTCCGGACAGAACCCGTCGCAGTGGAGGAAGAGGAAATCCCAATCGATCTTCCCGTTTCGGAGCTTGTCTTCCAGGTATCGTCGATCGATGAAGAGTGGGTAGGCGTCGTCTTCCAAAATCAAGGCGACCGGGGTGATCCCATTCAAGAGAAAGTGTTCGAGCGCTTTGAGGTGCGAATAGCAACACCCGATGTTACTCTTGGGCATCACCACTCGGGCGTGAGGTTTGAAGAAACGTTCGAGTTCGCATTTCGGGATTTCGTCGTACGCGTACCCGTGCACGCGGACGGGGTCGATTCCGGTCTCGCGGAGATAGTGTCTCTGAGTCTCAAACCTCTTGGGCTGAGCCTCCATGTTGATCACGTAGGTACTGAACATCCTTAATGTTACAACAGGAAATTAGTCTTCATCCATCTCTTCTATGAATTCCTCATCACCCTGATCGTCCTCATCGTCCTCGATTTCTTCCACATCCATACCTTCGAACTCTTCCTCTTCCTCCTCTTCTTCGTGGTCTTCTTCGAATTCGTCTGGAGGCGGTACTTCCTCTTTCTTCTTCTTCGAATTCTTCGGTTTCGATTTCGGTTTGAACGCCTTGTCGATGTCAAATTTTTTACAGACAGACCGAATTTTATCGTGCCGTTTGATGATTTTTTTCAAAAATGTATCATCGGCACCAAGCTTTTTGAACGCGACGACAAGTTCGTTCAGCGGTGGCTGCTCGTTCTTCGACCAATATTTCTCGTAGAGGTCGTGAAGGGCGGTGTTCACGACAATGCTGATTCTTTCTGTCTCTTCTTCGACCTCGAGGTGTACATGGATCCTGTCGGAGATGTGCGAGGAAAACGGGTATTTGACCGAACTGACCGTTTGCTCCGGTGGTACGTACTTGTACAGCTTTGGGTCGAAGCGCGACGGGTCGAACGGGTACCCGACCGCCTTACAGTGTCGCTCGTAGAGTGCGATGTAGTCGTCGAAGCGATAGATCGGCTGAGGTACGAACTTGTACCCTTCCGTCGGCGGTGGGTTGCATATCGCATCGAGGTCGAGCGTCGGCATGTGTTGAGTGGTTTACTTATTGCATGACTTTCGCGCGTCGGAGACTAAAATATCTTTAAAGGCGGTAGGACGGACGTTTTTTCGGGGTCAGATTTTTGCGACCCTTGTCCACGTGATTTTGAATCAAACGTGAAAAGTTCTCATCGAGCCATTCGTAAAATGCACCGGTCTTCTTGATCGAGTGATCGACGTTGCGTCCACAATCGGTGCCGTGTGACCATTTCTCACACCACACAGTCTTGTCTTCGGTATTGAGACCCTTCCACCCGATGAGCAAGAACTCCTTGACGGCACGCTTGAAGATGGTTTTGTGTGCGGTGGTGTCCATGTTGAGGAATTCGGAAAGGGGTTTGAAATCGTTCATCAACCACTCGAGCACGGTGTATAACTCCGTGATGGAATACAGGGTTTTGTCCTTGATATCTTTTTTACCTTCCGATGAGCGTTTTTTCATGACTTCCATATTGTAGTGCAATCGCCCTTCAAACATATCAAAGAGTGTATCCAAAAACGTGATGACATCGTTTTTCTTGTTGGTTTTCCACGATGGTAATTCGATGATTCGTTCACACTCGGGGAGTGCCTTCTCGACCAACTCCTTGTTCGACTTTGCCGTCGTCCCAGGGTTGAGAATTCGGTTGACCAATCGGAAGAGCGTGAACAATTCCTTTTCGCGTTCGTTCGAACCACTGGACACGCGTGCGAGCGGCGTCTGGTATCGAGGCAACACATCGTGTTTGAGATATTTCATAAACGTCGACGTGAATAGTCTGGAGTTGAGCTGCTCACCGTCACACATACTGAGACCTTGATTACGTCTGTTGAAGAGCACCTGCTTGTGTTCCGCAGTCAGGTCGTGGTAGAAACAGAGTTTGATACCAATCTTGTGCTTCCAATATGATACCTCTTTCTTGCTCATATCTTTCAAATATCGACCATCGAGGGCGGGAATCTCCGACCGGTCAAACATTTTGACCGTCTCCAGCCGGTGCCCAGCGTCGAGGAGTTCGTACGTGTCCGTCGCGCTGACCACGTTGATGAGCCAGTTTTGATCACTCGTGAGGTTGCATCGAAGAGATTCGATGTACTCTTGACGCTGTCTCTCGCTCCAACCCTTCGTCGGGTCACGCTGGGCGTCCGGGAGGACGAACAAGTTAGTTTCGTCTTCGTTGTCGACGTGTTCAGCCATGATGGTCGAGATCGTCTTCGTCTCGTGGTGAATGCATAAGTTTCTGAACTCCTTCGGAGGAATGAATGATGGCATCGTTCTTGCGAGTGAGAGTGAGTGTTTTGTCGGAGCAGGTGCGTTGCGCGCAGTGCGTCCTGTTGTGTCGCGTCGACCCTTCGGGTGTGTGCGTCGCTTGAGTTTTTTGGAAAACCGAAGAAGGAATTTTTTGTCTGTCTATGCGGTGACGAATCACGAATCGTCCTAGAACCCACCTACGAGTTCGCGCGCACTGGTGTCCGGAAATTGGCGGGAAAAAAAGTCCGGGTCACCGTGTTCTGAATGACCTATTGTAGAATGTGTAGACCTATTAATTTCTATATGCTCCCTCAGGTCTCGATAAAACACGCGAGCACCTTCGGCAATCAAATCTTCAACCTTGTGATCGATGTGATTGTCTTGTGGAAGATATGTGGAAACATAGCGTTCCATATTAGGGACGTGCATAAGGTAACATTTCATAGAACTGATCCATCGGAGTTTTTCAAATCCCGGTCTGTGTCCTTCTTGGTCTGGGAATCGTGAAAGGCAGTGAAAGAAAACCATTTCGAAATCATCACCGAGCGTCTCGATCGTCCTTTGAACCTCACCAAAAAACGACGAGTCGTTAACCATCACGTTGTCCTCGAGGACTAAAGCATATTTCACGCCCTGTCGACGCGCTCGCTCGAACACGGAAAGGTGTCCTTGCATCGCGCCGATCGCACCCAGGTTGAAGAACGTGATGTTCGGTCGACGCTCGGTGTGGTTGTAGTGCAACTCCACCGCTTTCTTCATGTATCGACTGTCGACTTGGCGTTCGAACTTTCGCGCGTTTTCAATCTTCTTCGTGTCCACCCCATACACGACGTCGATCGGGATGCCGTGTTGATCGTATCTCTTGAAAAACTGTGCGTGACGCGTCTTCGAGTCTGGTAATGTCAACAGGTAGGGTTGATATGCCAACCGCGTTCGACGCCGAAGGACGACGATGATGGCGACGACGAGCAAAGTCACACCGATCTGCAGCGCGATCATACTACTCTATGCGGAGAGGAAAAATCACACGCCTTTCCACCGAGGTCGTAGTTCCCGTTGTTGCTCCCGAGTTCGGCTCGGTTTTGGTTGATGAACGCCTTGGTCGTCACACACTTGAACGTGTCGGTTTCCGTGAGCCAGTCGGATAGGGTGTGGTCGTTCCTGTGTTTCCAATACACGACGTTTTCGCGCTGCATGTAACGCTCGAGGAACGCCTTTTTGCAGACCAACGCGTGATTGCACAGGAGCTGCGCGTCCTTCGGTGCGCGCCACACGTGTTCGGTGAGTTGGGTGAACGGTTTCTCGCAGTTCGACCAACAGTACCCGAGGAACATGATCTGACCTTCGGTCGTCTTGAATTGTCTGATCGCCTCGAAAATTTGTGCGATGGACACTTGATACTTGATGTCGTCCTCGACGATCAAGATGGTCTCGAATCCGTTGTTGTACGCGTCGTAGTAGCACATGAAGAAGGACAGACACACGCACAGTTTGGTCATCTGTTTGTACAAGTGTTTGTTCAGGGGGTTAAACGTCTGCGAGAGGTTTCGGTAGTCGTCAGGCGTCAGGTCGTCCGGTTTGATCGCGTCCAACAATTTGTACTTTTGACCGAACGCCTTCAACTGTTCGCTCGCGTAGTCCACTCGAGAGGGCATGCAGATGCAGTAAATCATGTCGACCTCGTTCGAGGCGTTGTCACCGACGGGTTTGAATTTGTGTTTGAATCTTCGATAGATGCCTTTGGGGGTGTACGCGCCGGTGTCCGCCAGGGGTACGACCGTGGGTGCACACGCGTTCCTCGACGCGTTCCACAATTTGACGAGTTTAGTCGTGTAACTGATCGTGTTGCACACCTTTTGTGGATCCCAATTTTCGCGCACGGTATCGTAGTAGGGATCTTCCTCCGCGCTGTGGATCGTGAGATCCGTCGGTTTGTCCAGCTTCATGCTCGCGACGTACGGGACGAGGTAGTCACCATTGTGTCCGATGATTCGTCTGTATTTTTCGTTGGTGGTCTTGTAGTCTTCGTCGGTGAATTCCTTGATGGTCTGTTCCATCCACGTCTTCACGAACGGGTGACCTTTCGGGGACTTGATGAAGAAATTTTCGAGACAGACCACGCCTTCCTTACTGAATCGATCGGCACGGAAACAGAAAAATCCATCCGGGAGCCAGTCGAGTGGTCGATTACAGAACACACTCGCGTCGATCCACACACCCCCGTACTTGTCCAATAGGTAAAAACGGATCAGGTCGCTCTTGTGTGCTTCACACGATGTGATCGAGGAAAAGTAGGACAGCGTTCCCCACGGAACGTATTTGTGTACCGTGAGCGCGTTGAGCACGCGAATGTCTTTGACCTTCCCGACGTTTCGCCAGTTACGAATGCATCTTTGAACAATCTTTGGTTGTAAGAAAGACGGACTGTGCCAATACGTCCACACCGTGTTTGATGTCACCGGTCGGGTGTCCGGTAGGAACAGGTAGATGAATAACGCGATGATGGTGGAGAGCACTAACGCGACACCACTCATGTCTACTACTTTACTCTCACAAAAAAATAGAAGGTTACATGATGACTGACTGGAACGAAAATAAACCTCGCCCTGAAAATGGCTGGTGCACCGCGTGTTGCATGGCATGTATACTAGCGACGATAGCCGGAGCTGTCTTTTACAAAATCAATTCCACACCTTGAAACATTATATTAGTTTATGAAGAACCCACTCCTTCGGTTGTATCAACTCAAGGAAAGGCAAACCCAGCTCAACCGCACGTTCGCTCGCACCGGGAAGAAGCAGGAAAAACTGAACAAGTTGTTCGACCAGCAGTCGGAGGCGTACAAGAAGTTTGACATTAAGAAGGCACAGAAACTTGGTGACAAGATTGACAAACTTTCCAGGGAAATTCGGGGTGATTGGAACAAAGTTCGCTAATGACGCGTGCGTGAAAATTGCAAAAATGTTTTCCATGTCAGTGGTGTAGGCTCTCGTGGTGTAGTGGTAACACTATGGACTTTGAATCCATCACCCCTGGTTCGATCCCAGGCGGGAGCTACATAGTCTCGCGTAACTCAATCGGTAGAGTGTCAGACTGTTAATCTGGAAGTACCGGGATCGAAACCCGGCGCGAGAGGTACGAGTTCTTTTTAGATGTGTCGGTCACACATGTAAAAAGAATTTCTGTGTATTGATATATAAACCATGGCGTCTCTCGGAAGAACCATCAGCCTCAACCTGGTCGCGATCATCGTCTTCGCTGTCCTGTACTTTTTGCTCGCGCGTACCGGAGGTTCCGATTTCACGGGTCTCTCCAACACGTCGACGCCGTTGGATGCTCTCTACTTTAGCACCACCGTGCAGAGCTCTGTCGGCTTCGGAGACATCAGCCCGTCCAGCCCGCGTGCGAAGTTCCTCGTCATGCTTCAACAATTCGTGTTGATCGTTGGTATCGTGGACTTGATGTCCTCCGGTGGCGTGTCTAGTGCGATCAAGAACATCGCCAAGAACACGAAGGCGCCGATGACTCCGAGCACCACCATCAGTGGTACGATCTCTAGCGCGCCCATCTCTACTTAGACAATTTTTCGGCGACATCCTTGGACAGTCTGAAAATTGATTTCGATTTCCCGTTAGACACCGTGGGAACGCCCACGCGTGCGGCGACAAACTCGAGTGATTGTTTCACCTCTCTCAAACGTGGATCATCGATCGCGGTCATACCTCTGATCGGTGTACGACGTTTCGAGACGTATTTTTTGCGCATCATGTCACAAATGTCCTCAGTCCTATATTTCCTCCACAGATTCGAGCCTTTTACGAAATCATTCGGACGAGCGTCTTTGTAGGGTGGGATCTTCATATCTTTCGCCATTTGCATGAGCGATTTTTTAGGGACGTACAAGCACTGACGTTGCGTCTCGTATCGTCCGCGCACCATCGTCAAGTTTGGGTTCGGTGATCCGTTGTTATTGTAAGCCTTGGTCAAAGGAGGTTTCGACTCATACTTGTTGTATCGTCGACGAATACGCGGAAACGTGTTGGTCTTCCTTCCAGGAGCCGCCTCCTTGGCGTGAATACTCTTATTGTTTTTGTTTATCAGACTCTTCTCATAGTTGATGAGTTCCTGTTGGAACGCATGCAAGTCGCGCTCGTTACGGAAATTATTTTCAAGACTACCCAGTCTTAGTGACATCGTATATATAATCGTCACATAAAATAATACATGATACCCCTCCTTTTCACTCTGTGGTTCATCAGGTACGGTCGCCGGTGTCCGTGTGACGAGATGACCACGGACTGTTATCGCACGGAGGCATATGGGTTTCAATACGGTCACCTATTCTTTTACATGCTCCTCGGTGCGCTGTACCCGAAACAATTTTGGTTTTGGATATCCATCGGTATCGCGTGGGAGGTGTTCGAGTATTGGTTATCGAGTCGACCCGATGTCGTCCAACGGATCGGTGGATGTCTTTCCCCGAAGCAGGAAGACACGCCACTGTGGTACAGAAAGGTGTACGCGGGCGAACCGAAACACGAGAATTTTATCGACAGGGCGTTGGGGATACGAAACAGTTGCATGCATACGTGGCATTACAGCGTGGGTGAAAACGTGACGAACGCCGTGGGATTTCTACTGGGTGCATACTTGCGTACGTTTTTTCTACGAAGACAATAAATGACGACAGCCAGTGACGAGCTCACCCAAATTTTAGAGGAGAAAGGGTACGTCGTGAAGACGTTTCGAGATGAGTACCTGTCGGTGCAGTGGTCAGACCCGGCGATGAACATGCAACAGTGTTCCGATTACATTTTTGGTCGACCTTCGGATGAGATGGAGGAGTTGTTGGCGCTGTTCGACGAACACGGGTGGCGAGTCATGCTCGAAAAATTCGTTCCGATCGAATGGGGTTTGGTGATTACAACACGTGATTCCTAAAGTAATGGTCGAGTTCGCACCGGATGACGTGCTCGCTCTGTTTGTTCTGGTGGGTGTAGAACGGACCCCATATTTCTAACTTTTTACGAGCCTCGTCGTACCACAAGTACGACAGTTCGAGGAACCGCGTCAGCCAATACATTCGATGACCCTTCTTGCCGATAAAATCGTAGACAAGCTCTGGGTCATAATCGGACATGTCCATCTCCGAATAGTGTGTATTGAGTGGCGGATTATAAGGTGCCATTAGATTAAAGTCATATATTTTCTTTAACTCTTGTACTGCATGACGGTCATCCCGTCGCGTGACGCACACGCGAACACGCCGAGTCGACACTCGTAATCGTCGGACAGGGCTCTGAATTTCGTCAGGTTTTCCTCGTAGGATTCCACGAACGTCTCGTCGACGAAATCCAGGTGCGCATCGCTTCGACACATGGGACAGTTGTGTGACCAACGTCTCAGACATCTTACACAAAGTTCGTGTCCACATCGAAGGCTGACGTCCCCCGATCTTTGGTAGCATATCGGACACGAAGATATACTATGTAATTCCACAGGACGAACGTCCCCAGAGTGACTTGCATCATCCTCCGATGCAGTCTCTGCGTGCGTCTCGATTCGCATTCCATTAATATGTCGTCTTATTTTAAATGCAGGAGCTGAAGAACTGGGGGATGTATTACCTCGACCTGTACGACCCCGGTCCCAACGATGCCGTGATGTTCGATATCGACGACACCCTCATACGTGCGAGCAATGGATTGGTCATGTTACCCATGTTGGACGTCCTGATGTATGCGAAATCGTCCGGGTACAAAGTCATACTAATTACGGCGCGTCCTAGATTACAAGAGGTTATTGACTACACGATTGAGCAGATGCGCGAGCTCGACATCCCTTACGACGAGATGGGATTTTGCAACGCCGAGGACAAAGGTCGACTCAAGGTGAAACTCGGGTACAATTTCGTGTTATCCGCGGGTGACATGCCCACCGATCTCACACACACCTTACACGGACTCAACACCATGACACTGGAACATTTCTAACATTTCCAATTCTTCCCGCACGTCATACACGACACGAACGTGGTCATCGGTTCGTCCGCCGACCGTGTCTGCGCCTGCTGATAGGTGGTTTTGTCTGAACCACATCGACACTTGAAGAACCCCGTTTGGTTTTTCTGTTCCTTCGCGAACCATTCCTTGCGAAGCTCTTTGTGCATGCGATCCTCCATGGATTTCGCATACGGACCATCGGGCTGGGCTTCCCAAGGTTTGAGATTGACGAGATCCGATGATTTGATGACCTTTTTTTGAATCTTCGCCCTCAGTTCATCGTTCTTCAACAGACTGTTTTTGACGGACAGAAATTTACTCTTGTACAGATTTTTGAAATATTCATTCTCGAACGAGGCGTCGTCTTCCTTCACCTTGTCGACGGCATGGTTGAGGATGTTCTTTTCGAGATTGACGACTGTCGCGTCGGTCTCGGAAAGAGAGAGAATCTCTGAAAATTTTTTGACGACGTACGTTCGCGTCACGTGCATGTCGTCGTCACTCTTCTTCTTTTCACCATGTGTGCTCATCTTTAAGCGATGGGCAACCCTTCAAATCCGGTGCGTCCACGCTTGCAGTCTTCGAGGTTTTCGGGCGAGCACCTGTCGAAGAATCCGGCGACGCGGCGGGCGATGTTAAAGTCGATGCGATCAGTCTTCCAGTCGTCGCGCACTGAGTATCCTTCCCTGGTGCGGCTCCACAGGAATGCGAGCACGAGGACGAGGGCGACGATGACGACCCAACGGTTCATGTTATTATTGTGTAGCCAAAAAAATTTGGGCAACCGGAAGGTTCATTTTTTGTGCTGTGAACAAAAGACACAAACAGGAGAGTATGGAAACTATGACAAAGATTGCCGTGGACATGGACTTTTTTTCTTTGGGTTGATCGGACATTTCATTATACAAACATTTAATTATCCGGTATCCACGCATCACCGTTGAGAACCGCGGTCGTGTATTTCATAGCCAACTGGAAATGAATGTACGGTAGTGCGGGGATCTCCACGTCCACACCCAAAGGATTCTTTTTCATAGCCTCGACGATGTCGACGTCCGCGTTGTGTCCTGATGTCGCCTTCGCCATGGCGTTGGTGAAATATTTCAACCACTCCACCTGTTCAGTATTCTTGCAATCGAATTTCTTGACCAATTCTGTCATTTTGTATTTTACACTCGATCATTATCTATAAGTAAACGCGCGCTCGGATCGGTCTGCGTCGTCCATCGAGGTCGCCAGTACTCTCGAATCAACGAATCGTTCTTCGATCCAAAGTATGACCAAAAAATCTCTCGGTAAAACGCCTCTTCCTTCGTCCTCGGCTCGTTCTGTCCTCGACACATGAGTCGAATGTTATCCATCATCGTGTCCGAGATGTTGTCACCCAACTCTCGGAGTCGAGACACCCACTCTTCACCGACGGCGTCGGAAAATGCCGCTTTGTTCCTGTACAGAATCATGTTTGGAAGGTACCCGTGAAACGCCCGACGAAGAACGTCCTTCTCCAGCTTGGTGACTTTTAATTTTTGTGGCATCGACATGCAGAGTTCGATGAATTCCTTGTCGAGGAAGGGCACGACTAAGTCCAACCCCCATGCACCGGCGCACCTGTCCGCTCGAAGCCCGTCGAACTGGTGAATGAGGCGAAGCCGTCGCATGGTTTCCATGGAGAAATCGCTCACGCTCGAGGCGAACTTGAAATAATAGTAACCACCCAGAATCTCATCGCTCCCTTCACCACTGAACAGATACCGAACGTCAGTGTTTTCACTGATGTATTTACACAGCAGATAGTTCGGCACGCTCGCTCGGACAGTGGTCGTGTCCCAACTCTCGATCGTTCGGATCACGTCGGGTATGACATCCAAACCTTCCTCTATCGTGTATGTGATCTCGGTGTGATTGCTTCCGATGTAATCGGCGACGACCCTGGCGGCTTCGACGTCAGGACTCCCTTCTAATCCGATCGAGAACGTTCGTATGGGTCTCGACGACATGCGCTGCGCGATCGCGCACACCAGACTGCTGTCCAGACCACCGGACAGGAGAAACCCTTTCGGTCGGTCACTCATGTTCAATCGGATTTTGACCGCGGTCTCAAACACCTTTTGTAAATCAAGCGACGACGGCGACGACCGCAACGATCGTTCATTCAGGTTGATTCTCCAGTGTGCGGTGTAGTAACACACGAAATCGTCGATGGTGGAATCAAAAAAGTGTCCAGGCGGGAACACTGAGATCGGGGTTTCGAGAAACATCAACGCCTTCGCCTCTGACGCGAACGCAATCGACCCGTCTGTGTATCGCGTGTAAAAAAGTGGTCGCACACCCACCGGATCTCTTGCCGCGATGACGTGAGACCCGTCGGTGTACACGAACGCGAAATCTCCTCGGATCATATCCAGGGCATTCTTCACACCAAGCAGACGAATGACGTGCATCACTGGTTCGCAATCGCTCGAACTCGTCTCTTCCCCCACCTGAAGATCTTTGTAGTTGTAAATCTCTCCGTTACACGCAAACATGATTGAGTCCTTGTATTCGAAAGGTTGCATACCCGACGAAGTCAAGTCGTTGATGGCGAGCCTGTAATAATCAATCTGACATTTTCCCAACTTTGAAGAC
>Ga0181566_10001298_pt1 | contig 20411 bp, 16 predicted proteins | sample 101ome_15_FD_133762 | JGI IMG/M metagenome (GOLD analysis project Ga0181566, IMG submission 133762) | Coastal salt marsh microbial communities from the Groves Creek Marsh, Skidaway Island, Georgia - 101402AT metaG (megahit assembly) | ecosystem: Environmental > Aquatic > Marine > Intertidal...
ATTTACGCAAACCAATGACATCCAATGATAATATGACTATCAAATCACTTATTATGATGCCTGAACCAGTCATTCGATTCTCTACTATCAACTTACCGACTACTAACATATTACATAAATCAACCTTACATGAAAATTATGTTTCTATTTTCAGATTGTTAAAGAAAAATAGTGAAATAATACCACATGTCATCAATGATTTATCCAAAGAACTTGATTACGATAAGATGGAAAATGAGACTAAGGTTGAATTCTTATCTGGTATACAAGAATTTGTTCTCGGAAATAATTTATCTCGCGAATCATATGATGATGATAAATTCAGGAAATTTTTAGAGATTATTATTCCAAAAACGCACTTCTTTATTAAATCTGTACGAAAGTATGTCAAAAATAAAATTTCCTTTTTGGGATTTGTAGAGCAACTCGAGCCATTCGCAGTATATCCGGATACGATTAGTTTCAAGCAATATAATCAAATCAAATTCCTTGTTAGAGAACGTATTGCTGAAATCAAGGCATCTATTGTTGAAAGTGCGAAGAGATTTAATTATATTAAAAATGCTACATATAACAGCACGCCTTTCAGTAATAACCGAATTTTATCTTTAATCTCAGACAATACTGATATTTCGGAACCTTTTTTCCAGAGTTACCATTTATTATCCAAACATAATGATAAGGATAAGGATACAAGACTATTATCACCACAAGAAATGTTATTACATATGAATGAAAGTGATAGTAGTAAATTATATACTAATCTGGTTACGTCTATTCTTATTTCGCTCATTACTCCTGAAAATATAAGTAATGCTATTAATAAACCGAATATTGATGAGATGACGGATAATGAACGTGTCAAGGCATATGATTGCTCTAAGAGATTCTTAGCTAAAAAGTATACGTCCATGAAAGATTTACAGAAGGATAATAATAATGAAGATGTATATTATGATACTGAACTAGATGACACGCCTTATCATATTTTAAACAAATACAAAGACGAACAAAAGAAAATGCTCCCTGAATTATTTCATGAATTTTTGGTTGAAAATCTCATTCATAAACATGATGCTCCTCCAGAAATAGCAAAAGAAATGGCTTCTATCATTATTTTGGGTAAAAAGAAGGTATCTGATGGTGAATATGCCATACTAGAGATTAAACCAACATTACAAGATGGCCGTTCTATTGAGACATTATCTGCTGCTGAAAAAGAATCTGTTGAAATTGAGGGTGATATTCGGAAAAAAATTAGCTATTACAGACGCGTTAAAGACAATTGGGTTAACGATAATTCTGTTGAAGAAGAATCCTTCATAGATACGAATACATTATTTTGTAATATTAGTCGCGAATGCTATAAAAATATCAAAAATGGTGTCTGTGAAAATACGGATGAAACCGTTCAACGTCTCAAAAAGATTACTCGTGATAAGTTACTAAGTGAATTTGACAAACGTTATGAAATATCGATTGAAGAACTCGAAAAGAAATTGGAAGATAATATTGCTTACCACTTGAAAATGCTTAATAAATCACGTGTATTGAAAGATATACAATTATACAAGGCTAATAATCTTGCTTATACATTAGGCAGTTTAGCTAACGATAGTGATATTATCACATCTCCTCATTTACCTTTGCGTGACTTAATATTAGGACAAGATAATTTTACAAAGAAACAATTAGATATTGTCACCTTTGTTAATAAATATTGTCGGGCACCATTAGTAAGTGAACTTAACGAACATCACGCATGGTTGTACTGTAAAGATACGAATACCAAATTAATACCGGTTTCTTTATCTGAATTAGCAACCGCATTTACTTCTGCTGCTGATTATAATCGTAAATTAGAAGAACTCTGCCACACTAATGGTATGTTAAGTGATGATGGTGATTCTATTGTTGATAAATATAGCGGATATGTTCTTCGTAAAATAGATTTTAGTAGTGAAGAAGGGTTTGATGAAAGCGGTTTCCGTATTACTTCCAGAGACCTTATGGAAAAAGAACTCGGTGCTGTCGTATTAGAATCTCTTGGTAAAAAAACTCATAGAGTGTTCGAAACTAAAATTTCTGAAACTATTTATAATGTATTCTCTACTATTGCTTCTAGTATTGATATCAATGTCGATGATATTGAGGAATTTGTTATAAGAACCTCATCCGAAATCATTGAAAAGAATATTATGAAGGAAGAAACCTATAATAGAAAATCCAAGAAATTGGAAAAGGAAAAGGGTAAGTCGTTAGGACCCTATGAAAAATATTATAATGAAACCGTTATTATTATCATTTCCTCAGTATTTATTGTGGCCGTTCAAACCGCTATCCCTTCTTTCAAACCTAAGAAGACTTTCCCCGGTTGTATACGTTCTTTCAGTGGATTCCCAATGGATGGGGTTGAAGATATAACTGGTATCAAATATATCGCATGTGTTTTACATAAAGTCGCAAGCCAAATTCCACCTTGGAATGCTATCAAACAATATAAACCTGATAATTTGACAAATCGTATTAAGAGCATGATAGACCAACATATTTTAAATCGTAATGATATTACTGACATGTACGTAAAAAAACGGGAGTATATCTTATTAAATCCGGATACGGTTCTTCCGGTAGAACACAATATCGAAAAATGGAAACATTTTTTACCACCTGTTGTTAAGTTCTCCGTTGTCAAGACTCTTAGAAATGTTAGCAATGAATTCAAAAAGGATATTATCGAATTATTACGTTATGGAAAAACAGAACAATATAAATCTATATCTGTGTTACATAGTAGAATTACACAATTTGGTTATGGTATCATTGAATATATAAATCACATTGTACGAACTAAAGACCAGTTACTTAAAACTTCCTCACAATTACCTTTCTTAGAAAACGCATGCTGTAATGAAGATAACATCACCAACCCGATTGTATATTTCAATAAACAAGATGAAAATATCAATGTGTGTATCAAAACTGTGGAACAATTATCTGCAATTATACGTGATTTGAATGTCTTAACGAAAGCACCTACTTTATATCATGCTCCTTTCACCGGTATGCAATACCCAACAGTATCTAGTGGAGATTTGGAGGAAATTGTCTATTCAACTATTATCCATTATTGTAATTTTGATAGAAATCTCCCTGTACCTGACGTATATAAAAGCGTTTGTAGTGAAAGACCGGCTGATTATAATCCTTCATGGGACCTTACTAATAAAATCGAATTCCTTAAACGGAATGGAAAAAAATATACTGAAAGTGATTTACATAAACTCATGAAATTAGTGTTTAATAACAACCTCGTGGAAATTGATACTCCTGTTGAATTTAATCAAGTTACTGTTATCAAAGAAATTATACATAATCTCGAATTAACACATTCAAGTATCATCGAGGCTCCCTTACGTAAACATATGATGAAGGTTCTCAATAAATATAATCCAAAGGTCATGATTAATGAAAATTCTGATGAATTAAAGGTGTTAAACAAATATTTAACCACCACTAACACACGTTTGTTTAAAGAGATTATTACTTTCCTTGACAAATATGGTAATCTCAGTGAAAGCGAATTCAACAAAATGAAAACATTTTTAGCAGATATCACGAATTGGTCTATTGACAAAAATATGGCTGATACAAATGGATATTCGGATACAGCATTGTATACCATTATACAATTTATTAAAAACGCTTCTTTCTCTATTAGTCATGTCTATCCTTCCGCATTATTACACGATAGTCCATTTTATTACAAGGTTCCAAAACATTGGGGCGTTAGTGAAAATCATGCTAGTGATATCAAGAAATTCGTTGAGAAGTATTATGAGAAACTTCAACGATTCAAATCTGATAAGATTATCATGAATTTATTAACTGAAGTTGGTAAACGTTTGTCAACTATTACTATGTTTATGGAAAATATACCAATCCAAACTGAAATTGTAAAAGATATGGATGATACTCGTCAAACTTTCCATGGTATTTTTGATAAAACGACTGTATACAAATTATATTCATATTGCTTTTATTCTATCATTTATGAGTATATCGTTCTAGCGAATGATTCGAACCTATTGATGGCGGATATACAATTATCCAAATCAGAAAAACGTCAAGAAATTAACCGTAATAAAAATGCGGCCGACCAATTATATACAGAACAATCTGGAATTACTGAGAACAATTATGAAGTTCAAGAAGATTTGGAAGAAATACAAATTGTAACAGGTAATTTACTAGAATTAAAAGAACGGGTTGCTTCTTTATTAACGTCATTCATTCACGTTGAACTAGATAACAAGAATGTTATTGATACACCTTATGATATTTTTATGAAACATGTTAATCGTTCTTCTGATAAAGAAAAACAGGGCAAAATCGCCTACCTCGGTAACATGAGTATTGAAGAACGCAAAATTGAAGACATGTTTAAAAAACACAAGCTAGGTGTATGGAATATTGGATTACAAAAAGGTATCTTTCAATATGACCCTTCTACTTATGACCGTGAACGTAGTGAACTCATATCAAACTTATATGTCGAACAATCTGATTTGACTTCTGACGTAAATTTGGAAGCTTTAGATATATATGAACTTGAACGTAGAGAACAATACAACCCAGGAGATAATTACAATCGTGATACATATGACTTTCAAGACCTAAACGAAGATTATATGGATGGTAATTTCTATCAAGAAGACCAAGACGACGATGACTTCCCTGAAGATTAAATTTGGTTCTCTATAATTTTTTTATATTGATATTTTAAGTTATAAATATCAATATGTTAAGAGGGTTTGTGTTATATCATAAGCTTAGTATAGCTATCATTATCTTCCTTATTTTGTTCTCTATTATTCATTTCATCAAACCTACCATGTTATACAACGACGATAAATCATTTAGACAATTTGGTGTTGGATATAGACATAAAACCGTTGTTCCTATTTGGGGAGTATCTATAGTAATTGCTATATTCTCCTACTTGTCTGTTATGTACTATTTAGCGTACATGTAAACTTATTTTCATCCATTTTTATTGTATATAACATAATAAACATGGACGAACCCTGTCTAATTGAACCTTCTGTTAAAAATTATCTCTTTAATACTCTACAAAAATGTCATTCTACTAGAGTTAATATATATTATTACGCATTGAACGTCTTTGTACTCGGTTTATTTGTTTTATTTGTTGGGTTCACATTATATTACTGTTATACCAAAAAACCGACTGAATATGAAAAACAACAGAAAATGATACGAGACCAAGAATATGTCTTAAGCAAAATTAAATTTTATCAAGAACATACCAAACATAACAATGAATCACAGTATTCTAGTATTTCTAATTTACCGTTCACGTCCGGAAATTAGCCAAATTTATTATATGCATATTCTATAAATTAATATGAATATTACCGAACAACAACGCGAGGATATAATTCGTGAAAACAATACCGCCCAAACACGATTATTAGATATTTTAGAGAATTATTCCAGACAAGCTACCACATTACATATTGAAGAATCTTTACATGGTAATATTGATTTATCACCATTAAGAGAACTTGGTTTTGGATTAATCGAGAACATTCATTTTTCTAAAGGTGAAATTACCAATATCGAGAACATACCAAAAGGTATTTCTTCTCTGATTTGTACTGAAAACTTGTTACTTTATCTTGAAAATCTCCCTAGTTCTCTAATTAATATTAATGTTTCTGAAAATATAATCAAATATATTGATGTGTCTAATCTAAACAAATTGCAAACATTATATATTTCTAACAATAAACTCAAACATATCGAGAACTTGCCAGCATCTTTAGTCGAATTTGTCGCTGATTTTAATCAATTACAACAATTAAATCTATTGGAAAATATCAATCTTAAATTAATTAATGTAGCTAATAACCAAATAACATTAATCGAGAACTTACCCGAAAATACGAAATTGATTGTAGATAATAACCCTAGTATTGAATTCCGCAATTCAGACGTATCTCAAATCGGTGGTGATAACGATGATGAGAATGTCAATAATACAAATTATACTGATGCTATTAATGCTTATTTTTCAATGAAAAACGATTATGAAACGAAAATACATAACAAGAAGAAACAAATTTACAATAAAGAACCAAACAAAAAACTAGCAAAATACCTTATCAGACAATATATTCCTGATTGTATTAAATGTAAAAGGAAAGTCGGTAGCATTTTTAAAAAAGAAAATGACACATATACCATTATTTGTGGAGATACGCAGAATCCATGTAACCTAGATGTGCGAATATTCACAGGAACACTCTCTCATTTTCAATCTACTTTTGAAGGATTAAAAGAAGTTTTCGACGAAACTAGAGATATTGTTATTCGACAAAAACTAGATACACTATTTGATTATGTCAGTGAAGAAGACGCTGTAAAATTATTCAAAACACAAAGTGAATTATACATATCCAATGAATCTTTATATAATCAATATCTTGAAAGATACAATGAGATGTATAATAATCTGGATACGGATCGTCGAATCCATGAAAAACAAACGAAATTGTTCTCACTTATTGAGAAAAATAAAGAGTTATTAGACGAATATAAGAAAACAAACAATACTGAATTCTTAAAGGCAGCGGTGGATTTACAGGTAAATGAAATCGCTAACGAAGTACAAAGTTTACGATTTTTAAAACACGAAATCATGGAAATGATTACACAAGATACTGGTACTATTTTCACATTAAATACATTATTTCAAAGTCCTGTTTCCATATCGAAACTAGATTACACATTCGGAGAACAGCAACGCGTTATTAGCTTCACTGTATAGATATTTTCATAATAGTATCAACACTGTTATGAAACAACACATTATTTAGCAATCATTGTAATTAGATACACCGTCCCATACAACACCATGTTTTAAAGCCCATTCGCGTTTATTACAGGTTTCTGTTCCATTTACTTTCCAATCATCGTGAGTAAAATTAATCACTTCAGAATCCATATCTATTCCGGGAGTATTGCCTTTTACAGCGTCAGTTAATAAACCTCCTTCGTATAATGAACCTACGTTTTTCTCACCATCTTTAGGTATCATACAGTGTCCTCTCTCATTTATTTCCCAATAATCAGGACATGTTGTACCATGCGGAGGATATACTTCCTGTGTTTCACCATACTTCAAAATTATACCAATATATGTAAGTACTATTATCAATGACATAACTGCGACTGTTAAAACAAGTGTGTAAAAGTTATCCATTATATACTATTTATACACATTTTGTTCTCGTCATCACTAAATATATTTAGTGTGTTAGTTCTCAATGCCGTTTATTTTATCAGTGAAAATATATATCAATTATATAAATACAATATGAACTATAACTTAAATCCCGATGATATCAATAAAGTTCACAGAATCATAGACACTGACAGATATAATGGACGTATAAATATTATTGAACCACCATCACCTGATGTTGTATTCAAAATGCAAGAAAAAATAGCACTCAAAAATAAATCTACGGAGTATCGTGAAGCACTCGGTAATACTTGGGAAGATAATGTTCTCGCACAAGTTTATTTTTCTGCTGGTAATATTCAAATTATACAAAACGCTCTCAGAGCGGGGGTTTATGCTGCTTCCTCTAACAAATTTGTTATCGCACCTCAGAATGTAGATACACTTAAGATTATTATGCGTAGTATCTATTTACAACACGCAGAACATCGTCAAGATGATATTACCGGTGAGGTAGAACATCTTAACAAACTTGTTCTCGATTACGCTATTCCTTCTGTGTATAACGCAAGTGTTAGTTATATGAAATACTGTCAGGACCAAAGTACTTTGGTGGTTCCTCTCGAATTACCTCGTAATCATGACCGCGATTACAAGCAATTAGAACAAAGAAAATTCATGTAAGTATGTTGTTTGTAAAATGTAATATGGTGGGAATATTACATTTTAGCCTAGTTCGTTAGTAGATTCTTATCAATTACCGTTTCTTTTAGGATGTTGTTTATGATTTTATTCTCGAACTTTAAATCCTCCTCTTTGCCATACCCCCCTAATGATGCTTTTGTATATTCAAAATACTTGTTACATTCTGGCGTATCTAGGATTTCATATTTTGGGTTTTCTTGTATCCATGGATGTACCAATGACCGGTTTTTGTCAGCTACTATTCGGACTGCCTTTCGTAAATGGGTTTTATTTTCATCTTCTTTCGCCCATTTATCCGAATCTTTCACATACACCGTCTCACGTTTTAAATCAGTACAATGAATTGGCCTTATATTCGGCTCCATATCACGTATACGGTCTACCATAATACTCGATATTCCTTTAACAAATCCTACTTCTCCCGTATTGATAAAATCATTTATATTCAATTCTATTGATTGGATAAAATCATTCAGATTGATAGCATCTTTACACGTCTCATTCAAATATACGTTCAGATTGAATTTATTGTTGGTCGTATTGTTGATTGTATTGTTGGTTGTGTTGTTAGTCGTATTATTGTTTTTTGCCAAATCAATAACCATTTCATGAAGCTCTTTATTCTGCTTTAGTAGTTCTACTATTAGGGCTGAATCGATTGGTGGTGATATATTAGACGATACTGTTTCTATTTCATCTTTATTGAGATGATTACATGTCTTCTTATGAAAGTGTAACCCTTGTCTATATTTGTATTGACGTCCACAATCGCATATAAATGTTAATGGGTTTTTTTGGGTAGTATTGTCATTATTTGTCATTAACTTATGTTTTGCTGTTGACAAATGTCTATTATAATCTTTTTTATTAGAGCAATTAAAGTAACAATGCGTACATGTGAATTTATGTTGGGTGGTAGGGGTATTTGTTGTCATTACTTGTCACTTATACTTTAATGACATAAAAACCCTCTAAATCATTTTCAGCGTAATTTACTTATTTTTTATATGCAGTAAAAAAATATGAAGAATTATGATTTTTATACCATTATCGTAATAAACGTATTTTTTGAAAAGTGTTAAAACAATTCTATCTCGCCAAAATCGAAATTGGACATTTTAAAAATGTCCATTTTTTATTTTCGTCCTCGACTTTTCACAAACACTTTTAAAAATATTCAGCGTAAAACTATGTAAAATAATCAAATACAAAATTTCAATACACAAATAACAATATAAACATAAAACATCATGTATAGTAAATTGTAATTACAGACCAAATGTATCACAATATTGCTATGAAAATCATAAATGATATTTTTTTGGTAAAATATATACCAACAATTAAAGAGAATAAAAATTGGTATGAAAATCTAAATCGTTTTATTTCGACAGAATGGGTTCGTATTCAAGAAAGCGAACAAATACAATCACAACTTATTGACGATGAAGAAGTTGCGATTATAACTGCTGATGCGATGCAGGTTTTATTGTGTAAACTAAAGGTGGATGAGGATGAGTTTGACAGTCATGAACATCATATAGATTGGGTTAGATTTGATAATGTAATAGAACACTACATACATAACAGATAAAAATCATTATCACTGTATACAGATTACATCAATACAGCATAAAATTGAAAAACTATTCCAACGATAAATAATAACAGCAAATGTCTTAATATGAGTCTTAACTTAATAAGCAATAGTAGAAATTCTCTAGATATATTCAGAGAAAAAGATGTATGTAGTACATGTAATACTGGTTCGGTAAGTAATTCATGTGACAAGTGTGGTGATGGTGTATGCGGTCATACTCATTGTCATTGGTCTTTTCCATATAAAAACAATACAAACTACATTTTATGCGTTGGTTGTTTTAACCGCATAGAGAAGAAATTAATAAATTACGATCATTTATTAATTTACAACTTCTTAAAAAAACATACAATAATTCAACGACGGGTAAGTATCTAAATAGAACATCATCATAAACAATGACTGTAATGAGTGTAAATATTGTTTTTTGTTTTTATGTTCCGATACAAAAAATTGAAAACTTTTTCACAAAATGAATTAGACAACAAATTAATATATGCTTACCGAAGTGAAGTACAATGACGGATTACGAATTAGACGTTTTCTTTAAAGAATTAGAAATGGAAGAGGATATTTTCAATTACGTCCATCATAATAAAGTTCCAAATTATTTACAAAAAACAAAATATTCTCAATATGTAACTATGAAATATTTACATCATGAACTAGATGATATTACGTATTACGATTATAATCAACCCGATGATTATCAACTAGCCAGAAAAATACAGATGAGTATATCTAAATGCGATAATATGATAAAGGAGTTAACAATGCCAACATATGAACCTGAAACATGTCCTATATGCATATGTGAGTTTGAAGAGACGAACTACGTAATTCCCAAATGCGGACATAAAGTATGTGCGGTATGTTTTACCAACAATATAAAACACAACAAGGCAACCGGAGATTGTTGTGTTTTATGTAGAAAGCGAGTATGTTAGAGTGTGCCTGCCAACCAAGGGAATCGAACACCTTGTTTCACCCCCGCAATTGGGGTTACTTGCAACCAACGAAGGCAATATATTGGTCGAAATTTATTTACAAAACATAACGAAAAAGAAAAAGTACTAGTCCTAAAGTAACATCGATTGCTAAAGGAATCCATGCTAGTCTTTTTTCTTGTAAAGCGTATATAGCCGCGGTTAAATAAAGTAATCCATGTATTATTCTGTATTCAGCCCACCATGTAGTTCCTCCAGCTTCGGGTGCATTAAGACGTAAATTGTTGAAATATAAGTATAGAAACCCAATTGATATAAGAAGTAAGATAATACCATAATATGGTAAATAGGAAGTATCAATATATAAAGGTATTAAGGAAATGATGATTCGAGCGGGTATACATCCCAATAAAAAAAGTAACGCAGGTCTAGTGAGTGTAAACATAAGTATATAGTATTACGATATTTTTTAGTTCAATTTGTAAAATTATTTACCATTTTGGGTGATTTAGTTCTTCTCTTTTTCTTTGTAGGTGGTGTTGATACATCGATAATCTCAATATCGTTTTCTTCTGGTATAGAAATTAACTCAACAGACCTTATCCACGAGAAAGGCATTGTTCTTGTACCTGGATATTTTCCACTTTCATCTTGGTATTCAGTAACAAACAATTGTTTCATTGGTGATTCTATTTTATCAAATATAGCAGTGAACGTTCTATTCAATAAAATAAACCGATATCGATAACCATGACACAAAAATTCTTCCATTATATAACTAATTAGACTTTTTTTTCTGGAAAACAAGTAAAAAATCTATTTTTCAATTTTACACAAATTATATGACGAGTTTATTTTTTCTTTCTAATAACTACCTTACCAGATGCGGACGATGATGAACTCTTCTTAGACGTTTCACCTGCTTGAATTTTTTCACGTTTATTTTTATACTTATCATATTCCTTTTCAAGGTCGTTCAACTCTTTTATCCACATTTTCTCAACAGTAGTTTTCTTAAGAGTATCTAACTCCTTTTCAGTATTTTCTTTTTCTTTCATAATATTAGCGACATTTTCTTCTGTAACTGAATCCATTGGCATCTTAATAAGATATTTGAAATCACCGTCAATAGTTGCGTAGTTCTTCTGTGTAAGAAGTTCAGTGACCTGTTCGGTCTTTTTACGCCGGAGGTCAATTGTTCCAGCTAAGGTTTCTTGAATATATCTAGCACGATTAGAGAGACGAACAAGTTTATGTTCCATCTCTGAAATCAAGTACGCCTTTCGTTTTTGATATAATCCAATACGAACCTTGTAAAAGTCATCGATAATTTCTTCTGGAGTTGAATATTTTTGTAACTTGCATTCTGAATTAAACATATGCATATTAGTAGTACTCACCGTAGTAAACAACTTCAACAGTTTTTCAACACCATTACAGTTATTAGAATCCATCTCACTTTCTAATTCGGCTAATTTTCCACGAGGGAATACGACAGTAAAATCCACATTTACTTCAGTCGATATAGAAGTGAAATCGCGAAGAAGCGGGCTTGACTTTTTACCATTTTTATCGACAACTCCATCAACAAGTGATTCTAAATAAGAGGTATATGGCATAGTCCAAGTACCAACAGGTAATTCAGTAATTCTTATCTTATCATCTCCAATCTTCTGATAAACACCCTTAATCAAGTATTTTTGTTCGGCGATTTTACTGACAGTACCTTTAAAGCCTTCGTAGTAAGGAATAAATTCGATGGTAGAATAATCAGTATTAGTAAGCTTACGTTTGAGGTAGTCGATAATAGTCATAGGATTATACGGTACAATACTACAAGAGAAACCTGTACCAATACCCGAAATACCATTAATCAATGCGAATGGGATAATAGGAACATAATAGTCAGGTTCCACAACAGTACCATCATCATTCAAATAATGGAGGACAGCATCGTCAGCTTCAGGAAATAGCGAACGAGTAAGAGGGTTTAACATAGTAAAGATATATCTCTCAGAAGCACTATCATCACCGCCATGTAATCTAGTACCAAATTGACCGTTTGGTTCAAGGAGATTAATATTATTAGAGCCTACGAAGTTCTGTGCCATATTGACAATAGCCCCATTCAAACTGGCTTCACCATGATGATACGCACTATGTTCTGAAACATATCCTGAGAATTGTGCGACCTTAATCTCAGATGTTAACTTACGTTTAAATGCTGAGAATAGAATTTTTCTGAGAGAAATCTTTAACCCATCTACCATGTTAGGAATTGACCTAGCACAATCATATGTACTGAAATGAATCATCTCTTGATTAATAAACTCTTCATATTGAACGGTTGGTTTACTTGTATCCAAATAAGAATCTTTGTCATATTGCTCTAGCCACATTTTTCTATCATCTGCTCTCTTTTTATTGAAAATCTTATCGATTGTATCGTCACTTTGTTGCCCGGAATATATAAAATCTACAATTTTTTTGTTGGAGAAATATTCTTTGAATTCAGATGAAGTAGATGTACCAAGACCCTTAAAATATTTAATCGTCCATCCTGTCGGCATACCACCTTGGAAAGTTTCTTTCCATCGATTATACTCACCATCATTATAGAACAATTTAATTTGTGTCCCCTTCTTAGCTCGAAGAATAGGTGTATTCATGAATGAAATAAATCCTGGGATTTTAACTAAGGAAGCCCATTCACTATGAAAGAGATTGATACAAAGACCCTTGATATGTGACCCATCTAAATCTTGGTCGGTCATATACATAATTTTACCATAACGTAGGTATTTATTAACGTCATTAATTGTTTCGTAAACCTTGCCGGTTTCCAATCCAAGAATTCTTTTAATGTCGTTAATTTCTTTATTCTCAGCAATTTTCTTAATTTGCTCTCCACGAACATTGAGTAGCTTACCTTTTAATGGATAAATACCAATCGTGTTTCGGTCATCACTTGATAATCCTGAAACAATACCAGACATAGCACTAAGTCCCTCGCACAAAATGAGGACACAATCTTTAGATTGAGGAGTACCACTGAAGTTTGCGTCAATAAAATTGGCGATACCTCTAACTGTTCTGGTTTTTGAACCATCTGTTTTTTTAGCTAATTTATTGTCCTTTGCTTCAGTTAGGGAACAAGCAGTATCCATAACACCCATCTTAGCAACACGTTCGATAAATCCATCTGAAACAGTACAAGACGAACCGAACTTGGCATAAGGAGTATTCATATAATCCTTCGTTTGACTATCAAATGATGGATTTTCAATGTCACATCTTAGAAACAACATCAATTGTTCTTTAATAGCAGACTGGTTTACTTTAATTTTCTTCTTCTTTTCGATATAGTCACATAACTTACGAGTAATTTGTGCTGTAATATAATCAACATGCTTTCCACCCTTGAAAGTACAAATACCGTTTACAAATGAAACGTGTGTAAACTCATGAGTAGGTGAAATAGAGACAGCATATTCCCAACGTTCATCTGGACTTTCATATACACGTTTAGTAGAGTCCTTTCCACCAATATATAAATCAATATATTGTTGAAAATTCTTAACAGGTATCTGAGTATTGTTATACATTACTTTAATCTTTTTAATAGAGTGATCGGTAACTGCCCCAATATCAAATACGCGTTTTTTCAAGAGTGAAACCATATCAGAAGTTAACCCTTGAATACCCAATCGACGATAATCTGGACGGAATGACACTTTAGTGTATGGTTTAGTCGTCTTAGGAACCTTAGTAATAATTGGTGGTGAAACCGTATCCAGGTTATTGCTATATTCTTGAACGTATTTTAATCCACGTGTGTGGTCGATAGTTTCAACGCGTCCATATGTAGACCAAATTAATACTAATTTAAAGCCAAATCCATTCTTACCACCAACAATGCGTTTTTCATCTTTATTGTAATTAGTAGATGTACGTAAATGACCGAATACCATTTCAGGAATCCATATGTCATATTCAGGATGCTTTGCGATGTCAATACCATTTCCATCATTACACATAGTAATTGTACCATTTTCATCAACGTTAGTTTCAATATAAGTAACAAATTTTTTATCGAGAAGAGGTGAATGAATCATGCGAATAACATGGTCTCGACAGTTAACAATACCTTCGTCAAATAATTTGTATAGACCGGGAATATATTCAATATCACGCAATACAATCTTATCTGATGCGTCATCATATACCCACATTTGCGAATCAACATTTTCAACTGAACCAATATATGTATCTGGATTATCCAGAATATGCTGTTTATCGGTTTTACGTTGATATTGCTTAGCAAGTTCGTTATTTGAAGAAGAAGCCATTTTGAATATACTTTAGTATATACGTATGTATTTATTAGAGTTACATAATATGTTTATCCAATCAATTTTCTACAGATTATGTAATAGGATATAATGCCAAGAATGTTTAATCGTTTATCATGTAGCATGGTACCTTATACACCATTAAAAATACCAACATCAACAAATAATAATAGCGAGACACGAAGTATGCGATTATCACAGTTAACCAAAACATCTAGATATAGCGTAAATCAAAAAGTAACAACTTCCGGCTAACGATATCAATACAATTTACAACAATTGTATTGAGTAAAGAAAATACTACAATATACTATATACATGATTTCACAAGTATTCAACTTTAATGAAACAACATTAGATGGTATTACCTATTATGTTATTCCGAAAACTACGTTATTGTATCATGGTAGTGATAAAATATCATCCCCAGATGATTTAGAAAAAGGAAAACATACATTCTTTGCTTTGACAAATGAATATGCACGTAAATATGCAAAGGAAACAGGGATTGTGTTAGTATTTAAACCAACCGAAGATTTATATTTAATAGCAATGGATAAAGATAATATAAAATTATATGAAAATGCTCCTGTGAATATACAAAAAATAATGGACGAACAATATGGATTTCACAACGAACATAAACGTAAGTCCGACCCCAATGAAGACAACGCATTATCGAAATACTTGTGTATTACCAACTATGCTGGTTATGCTGCTAATAAAATGAGAGGTATTACTTCATTTGAAGATTTAGACCCAGAATTAATCATATGTGATAAAGATAAGTTAAAGTTTGTACAAATAATAAACAACGAAATAGAGAATGAAGCTCCTAGAGTAGAAAGAAAAAAACGACAATCACAAACAAATAGTTACAGAGCACCCCCTACACCATTATTTAACCAAGCTTCAAAAAAGAAGAGATCATTTGACGATGACAAAGAACCATTAAAAGGACCCGGATTGTTTGGCGATGATGACGATGACGATGACGAAAAACCAACAAAAGGACCCGGATTATTTGGTAATGACGACGATGACGATGATAAAATCGGCGGAAAGAAAAAACAAAATATATCTAATATATATAAGAAAACAATGAAACGTCCGGTTCGTGCTGAAGACGGAACATATACAGTAAAGGGTAAAAAATACAAAGAATTATTTGGCTCAAGAGAACAAGTACACAATGGAACAGCATACAAAACAAAAGCGGGTTTAACAAAAGATGATATACTGATGAATAAATGGGGAAGGTTAGTTTCAGCGAAGAAACACGCAACTGCAAAGAAAGAAATGCGTCTAGAGAAATATGGATATTCTGCAAAAAAAGGAAAGTTTGGGTATGTAAAGAAAAATAAGACACGAAAACAGAAAAAAGATTAAAATTCTAGTGTAGTATAACTATGCGTTACACTAGAATAACTAATTTAGAGGATATACCATTCATAAGATAGGAATTTACTATCAATAATATATTCATCCAGATTATCAAAAACATACTTTTCAAAATACGTTTTACTTACGATTAATGTATTACTGGATGAGAAAAACTTACAATAATATGTATATGCGTCATAAATAGATACATGTTGAGACAATCCAGGTGATGATACCCCATTAGAAGACATGGTATTTCGTAATGATTCTTTCATATTATCTAATGCGGTTTGAATATCCTGTTGTTTATCCCACAAATCACATCGAATGCCTGAAATATATTTATCTCTTTCAATTTCGATAGCAGGAAAGAAATATTGTATTAAATCGATAATTTGCTTATCATTTAGATTGATACTGCCAATATTGTTGATACCACACCACTTTTTAAATAATGAAACAACTTCTTCAATTTCGAAATCGAATTCATTCTCATCAAGTACGATTGTTTCATCCCAGAAATATAAAAATTTCTGGATAGCGGGTAGATGTTTACTACATATACCAATAAATGAATCTTGGTCCTCGGAATAATACACACCAATTTTGGTAAGAAGTATCTGTTTAAATGTATTCAAAAACATAATAGGTGGTAGATTTTTGGTATCTAAGAAATGTTTCCATAAATACTGCATATTTTTCCATGTTATTTGAGTGGCTCGAATAACACCATCTAAAGTACTTGGAACAACAGTAGGAGTTGTATCTTTTGTGGGTAATGTGATATCAATATACTCGGTAATAAATTTCATTACTAGTTCATCCGTATTAATCTCTTTGACATAAAATGCTGAAAATAATAACTCGTTATCATTACTAGACGTTAATACAAACTCGTCCGATGAACCATATCGTAATGAATAATGTGATGCAACACAGATGATATCAAGTGCTAAGTTGTGAATAATCTTGTTCCATACGTGTTCGTATCTAACCGTATCATTAATATTTACTAACCGACAATCAGCATAGGAATGGTCGTGATATTTATTTTTAAAGGTTTGACACATACCCACACCAATTAAAAATTGACAGATATAATTCAATTCTTTGATAAATTGACGCGAAGCAGGTTTAATATAATGAATAAGATTAGTATTCTTACGATGAATATTGTCACCAAGTATAGTAAGAAAATATTTTGCTTCATTACGTGTAGAAAATAAACTAGGGTAAATAGAATCAATAACTGTTTGGATGGTAATTGATTCTGGAATACTCGTAATAAGAGAAGTATCTTTGATACGCTTCATAATGTGAATTTTCGTTCTTTGTTTCCAAGACATGAGATTTTTGCCTCTAGTAATAGAGGTTAGAATTTTATGTAATATGTCATCTTCACTAATAATTTGATAATGATATCCATCATAGTAAAAGAACCTATCTGTTGCTGAATTGAAAAAGTACTGATTATCATTTAGAAATGAATGAATGAAAATGTCTTGTTCGCTAGTCAATTCTTCCATACGTGCGATCCTTTGCTCGTGAGTTGTTTTGATATTTTCAATTACATTCGGTAATTGATTGTTAATATACGAATATATCTTGGATAGCATCCAGTCATCATTCTTATACTTGTCATAAATAGAATTGATAGTTTCAGAAGATTTTTGTATACAGTTTTCGACTGTATATTTTATACACTTTTCTTCTAGTTCGTCGTTCATTTTTACAATATATAGTATTATTGAAATCGCTTTATATTGTATTCATATAACTTATATCGTAACTACACTACGCTCATCTTTACTTTGATTGTATATATCTTCACTACTGGAAATGCTAGACAATAGATGTTTAGATATAATAGCGTTTGTATTTAAGACAGCTTCACTTGATAATACCGCAAACCATTGATATTTTGGGCGTCTTAATATTTCCTCAGATGGAATGTAAATACCATAAGAATTAGGATGGAAATTGATATATGCTTCTTCCATGAGATTCTCTAACAAGATTACTTTTCCTTGATTGTTTTTGATACCAATTAATTCAGCACCATGTAAATTCATTTTCTGATTATGTATGGCCTGTTCGCACCAATAGGATGTGTCTCCAATAAACTCATATTCATTCGTAAAATGATTACCTGTATTACGTGTTTTCAAATATTCGATCAATTCCAGGATTGTAGCATCGTTTTTCGAGGCACCCATAAAGAATAAATCAGGAGCAAAGTTTTTCGTATGAGCGTTTTTCAAAAGATTGGTATTGCGGTTAATATTTTCACATACGAATGGTTTATTCCAAGCAATACCCTCTTCATATAAGTTTTTCAAATTCTTCGTACAAATAAATGAATTAGGAACCGTCATTCCACCATAATAATAAATCAATTGAAGCATACCTAACTGACGGAAATGCGTTTTGTGTGGATCGGCCATTTTCGTTAGGTCAATATCCCATGAAGGTATTAATTTGCTAAACGTTTCATCATCGATCAAACAAATATTAAAATCATTCCCACAATGGTCGATAATCGTTTTAATAGTCAAATGAATGTATGGTTGATTTAAATCAGTTGTATTACGTGAATAAAAGTCCTTCCATTTTCGTGCGTTTACTTCATTTTTGCTATGAACCCAAATCTTTGGACGATTGTAACCATATAAAGGTGAATCATTTAAAAGATATTTTTTAATAAGTTCATATTCATCATTCGTTTCAAAATTTTGTTTATATTTATTAGCAAAGTGACTAGCTACAAATACAATACCTAATGTAAATATGTAAGTTGTTATGTTTTTTGAACTAAATAACATCTGGGGTAGGTGATATATAGTATAATAATATTGTTTTTTCTATCTACATTCATATAAGCCTATTCAGTTAGGGTCTATCAAAATATATAGTATAATCTATATTGTACTTAGACTGATTATAATTAATTTTCGAAGTAAACATAATGGCCTCATGTTTACAGATTTGGCGTACAATAGTTGTGAATGAATTATATGTAAACGGTCTTTCTAAATAGAATTGTTTACCCTTATGATAATATGGTTTCAATCTTTCAAGAAAAGGAATATGTAATTCATTATATAATATTTTTTTATATGTGTTCATATCAATCAAATAACTATGTATTTTTTTTATTGCTACTTCATCTAATAACGAGTATAAGATAGACAATGGTACTCGTTCTTTAAATATTTGTGAATTCATAGATTAACGTGATATATATATCCTAAATAATATTGAACATACTAAAAAGATAATTATTCAAAGATTTTGTCGCATTACATTATTTGGTAAACTCTTGATGTTTTAATTTTTCTAGGTATAAAATACCATCCATTAGTTCTTCTTGTGCGTGTTGTATCCAGTCCATGGTTGATAAATCAGTACGGTCCAAATTAGTTCCATATTTCTTTTGTCCGAATTTAGCTCGATCAACAAATTTTCCTAAAACAGATGTAACAATGCTATCTAAATTGTCGCAATCAATAATATTTGTAGTTTTTTCTGGCATAACTGTTATATACATGATTATATTGTTACCTTTATATCAATAACGAATGTAGATTATTTGTAAACAATGCTAATTCAATCTCATCTTCATGAATATTGTGAACGATAGTTATATATTTACATAATAATGGTATAATTTCATATTTTATCTCTTCAGACAAAACAGATGTTTGTTTCACAAAGGTAATAAAATAATCTAAAATATCTATTACAGAATATCCATGATCGAATATACCATACAATATTTGTATAGCCGCATTAATTTCGTTATTTTGTATATGTTTTATGTATTGTTCTAGTAATTCATCAGATATATTAGATACAAGTTGTTTGCATAAATGGATATCAATATGTCCGCCGATAATATTAATTTTTTCAAGATGGTTAATTAATAATCGTATAGAATTGTCAGATGTTTTTAATATATATTCTTTTGACTCATTGTCAATATCTATATTCTCATTTGTTATGATTTTATTCATTATATTCATAATATCCATTTTCGTTGGCAAATCTAATTTCAGTATATGTGTTCTTGATTGAATACTTTCATTTACTTTTTGGAGGTTACTACATACTGAAACGAAATGAATATTATTTTTATATTTATCAATATAATTACG
>Ga0181566_10001302_pt1 | contig 20375 bp, 16 predicted proteins | sample 101ome_15_FD_133762 | JGI IMG/M metagenome (GOLD analysis project Ga0181566, IMG submission 133762) | Coastal salt marsh microbial communities from the Groves Creek Marsh, Skidaway Island, Georgia - 101402AT metaG (megahit assembly) | ecosystem: Environmental > Aquatic > Marine > Intertidal...
CCACGGAGAAGCGACGCCATCAGCCACGGCGCCCTCCGTAAAGTTTGCGATTCGCATGGCCCCGTCGCATTCGACTCTTCCGCCCGCAATCTGCGAATGGAGATCGTTTTCCCAGTGGAACAGGGCCATCGTCAAAGCGGCCCCCGAAGCCCGATGGGAAGCCATCATATCTGTGATGTCAAAGCCGAGCAGGTTGTCGCCGTAGACCACTAAGAAGGGCTCCGTCCACTCGGCTTCTAAGTTTTTGACCGCGCCGGCCGTACCCAAGAGTTCGCGTTCGTGCGAAAAGCGAATATCGAGATCCGCATGCTGCCCGCCCGCCACCGCTTTGCGAATGGACTCGGGCCTGTAGTGCAGGTTGATCCAGATCGGAGAGATCTCGTGTGATGCGAGCCAATCGAGCGTGCGCAGTAGAATCGGCCTGCCGCCAACGGCAATGAGCGGCTTGGGCAGACCGCTTGCCCGCGCGGCAATCCTCGTGCTCTTGCCGGCGGCCAACACCAGCGCCTTCACGAAGCGAGGACCCTTTCGCGGATAAAGGCTTCCATGGTTTTGAGGCCCTCGACCAGCGAGACGCGCGGTGCCCACCCCACGCTTTTGGCCAGCGTAATATCGGCCAAGGTCTCCTGCGCCTCTTCGGGAAAGTCGGGTTCGTGCTGGGGAGGAATATCGACGCCCAGCAGGTCGGATATGTGCTGGTAGATGTCTCGAATGGAGTAGTTGACGCCGCTGCCCACGTTAAACGCGTTGCCGTCGGTAGGACCCCGATGCATACACAGCTCGTGAAAGTCGTTGACGTCGTCGACGTGAACAAAGTCTCGGCGCTTCTCCCCCGTTCCGTAGATAATGGGCGCCTCGCCCCGTAGCAGCTTCATGATAAAGGCGCTCATAACCGGCGGAATCGTGCGCCGGTAGTCCTGCCGCGGCCCGTAAACGCAGAAGTAGCGGAGCGCCGTCATCGGCAGGCCGTGTGCCTGCTCAAAGCCGAGCGCAAAGAGTCGTTCCGCCTGCTTGCTGAGCGCATAAAAGCTCTCCGGCGCCTCCTCCGACTCCGGCGTCGGCAGCACCGTGCTACCCTCATACAGCGCAGAAGATTCGGCGTAGACAACTTTCCCGACGCCGGTCTCATGCGCAGCCTGAAATACATTCGCACTGCCCGTGACGTTGATATCGGCGGTTTCTACCGGATCCTGCTGGCAGTCCGTTATGCAGTTTTTAGCAGCGAGGTGAAATACGACGTCGACGCCTGAACACGCCGAGATCAGCGCGGGATCGCGAATATCCATGTTGTGGAATTCAACGCCCTCGGGAATCTGCGAAGCGAGACCGTAGGACAGATTGTCGACACCCACTACGCTATGCCCTTTGCGCAGCAGTCGATCTGCGAGGTTACTGCCTATAAAGCCGGCACAGCCCGTTATGAGAACGCGCATGGGACACTCACTCTGTTGTTGGATGTGCACTCAGTGCGTCGGTGATAGCGAATTTATGCTGCCTCGACCTCTTCGGCCGCATCCCCGCCTTCTCCCGCTTCGTAATCGTCCTCTTCCGCTTCACCATCTTCATCCTCATCAGAAGCGGCATACTGATCGCCCTCGGCGACCTCCTGTAGCAGCTGCGCAATGCGCTGATTTGAAGCAATCAGCTTGCTGCGCTCCATAAAGAGCACGTTGCGGTAGATCAAACTGGCCAAGAGGGGATCTTCGCTCAGCTTCGGCATCAGGGTGCTCCGACTGATCACAAGGGCCTTCACATCCGTTTGCGCCGTCACCGTGGCCAAACGCGATTCGCCCGTCAGCATGCCCGCCTCACCGATAATGGTCACGGCCGTTTCTGATAGCAGAGGCGAACCATCGGCGGCGTCAATCTGAACGCGCCCGGAGAGAATAATAAACATCTCTTCGCTCTTTTCGCCCTGCGAGCAAAGCGACTCACCTGCCTTAAACGTGCGCGACGAACAAATCTTTAGCACATCGCGTATATGGGCCGCTCGGCAGTCGCGAAAAATAAACAGCTTCTTCAGTATGGTCTGTAGAGAATCCACGATACTGCCTCTCAGACCGCGCTGCGGGGGCGGTCGTTTAATGGAACTCCGTCTGCTAACTTGTTAAGATAGAGACGATCTCATTGGACAAGCAAACTGGAGACGGCATGAGCAAAGCAAGTGACGCAGCAGAGACGACCTTCGAAGCACGCAGGACGCACCACGCCTTTTCCACCGGCCGCAGCCGCACGCTCACCTACGATGCGCTGGCGGATTGGACGGTGCTACGCCGGGGGGAAAAGCCGATTGCCCGCCTTTTCCACGTCGCCTATATGGCCAAGACGCGCAGCCGTAAGCCGCGACCGATCACCTTTGTATTTAACGGCGGGCCCGGGGCCGCATCGGCCTACCTGCACGTGGGCGCCTTGGGACCGCGTCGAGTGGTCTTTAACCGCGACGGCTCGCTGCCGCCGCCGCCGGCGCAGCTAAGCGACAATCGCGAGAGCTGGCTGCCCTTCACCGATCTGGTCTTTATCGACCCCATAGGCACGGGCTTTAGTCGGACCATCCCCGAGGAAAAGGCCAGCGACGAAGGCAATAAAGCGGAAGACAAGGGAGAAAACACGGAGTTCTGGGAAGTCGAGCGCGACCTGGAGTCGCTCGGCGAGTTTATGCAGCAGTTTCTCTCGCGGCACCAGCGCTGGACGGCCCCCGTCTTTATCGCCGGCGAAAGCTACGGCGGCTTCCGCGTGGCCAAGCTGGCTCGCCTCGTGCAGGAGCGCTACGGGATCGGTCTCAATGGGGCCATTCTCATTTCACCGGCCATTGAGTTCGCCTCTATCCTCGGCTCAGACTACGATCTGATGCACTGGGTTGAGCTCCTGCCCACGATGGCCGGCGCCGCATTCCATCACCGACGCGGCGCCGGAGAAAATCCCCAGGCCGCGCGGCGTTTAGCCGAAGAGTTCGCCCAGGGCGACTACCTACAGCTGCTGGCCCAAGGCGCTTCCATGCCCGAGGCCCAGCGCCGGGGCATCGTTGGCCGGATGGCGCGCCTGATCGGGCTCGACGAGGCGCTGATTGACCGGGCCGGGGGCCGCGTTGACCGGGTCGTCTTTGCGCGCGAGCTGCTGCGCGACAGGCGCCGCTACTGCGGGCTCTACGACGCGTCGCTGACGGCGGTAGATCCCTTTCCCGACCGCATCTCCTACGAGGGGCCCGACCCCACGCTGGCCGCCATTGATCGCCTGTTTCGCGCCGGCATCAACGCCCAGCTGCGACAGCACCTGGGCGTCGACACTCCGCTGGAATACGAGCTGCTCAGCAGTCAGGTCCACCGCCACTGGAAAACGAAAGATGCGCGCTTTATACGTCAGCAGATTGGCTCGATGGACGATTTGCGCTACGGCATGGTCCTCAATCCACACATGCAGGTAGCCATTAGCCACGGACACTTTGATATGGTGACGCCCTACTTCTCGTCCAACCGGATCGTCCAGCATATGAAGCTCGACGAGTCGCTGAAGTCAAACCTGCACGTCAACCACTACGACGGTGGCCATATGTTTTACTCGTGGGATCGTTCGCGCAAGGCCTTTGCCCGCGATATGCAGGCGTTCTACGCGCGGTCGGTGGGATAGGCCTTGGGTCAGCGCTCAAAGAGCGCGCGCGCAAAGGTCTCTCCGTCAAAGGGCTGCAGATCGTCGACTCCTTCGCCGACGCCGATCAGCTTAACGGGCAGGTCCATCTCTTTCCTCAGCGCTACGACGATGCCGCCCTTGGCCGTGCCGTCTAACTTGGTCAGGGCGAGGCCGCTCAATTCGGTGGCCTCGTTAAACTCACGCGCCTGAGACAGGGCATTCTGGCCGTTGGTCGCGTCGAGGACGAGCAGCGTCTCGTGCGGAGCCTGCGGATCCTGCTTGGCCAGCGAACGGCGAATTTTCTTGAGCTCTTCCATTAAGTTGGTCTTGTTCTGCAGCCGACCGGCCGTATCCACCAGCAGCACGTCGACCTTGCGATTGCGCGCGGCGGCCAGCGCATCAAAGGCGACGGCAGCCGGATCGGCGCCCTGCTGTGCGCGCACAATATCGACGCCCGCCCGCTCCGCCCACACGTCCAGCTGAGCCACCGCACCGGCGCGAAACGTATCGCAGGCGGCGACTAAAACCTTTTTGCCCGCGTCGGCGTATTGCTTGGCCAGCTTGCCCACCGTCGTCGTCTTACCGGCTCCGTTGACGCCCACCACGAGAATGACAAAGGGCGCGCCCGGCAGCGCGGCCGAACCCAGCGGCAGCGCACCGTCCGATCCCAGCGCCACGGCTTCGGCCAGCTGCTCTTGCAGCATCCGCATAACGCCGTCCCCATCGCTGACCTTTTCCGAGCGCACGGCACTGCGCAGTTCCTCAATAATTTCAACGGCCGTATCGAGCCCGATATCGGACTGGATGAGAATGGCCTCAATCTCGTCCAACATCTCTTCGTCGACGCGTCCGCCAATGGGGACAACGGCTGCGATCTTGTCGTGCATCGCGTCGCGCGTCTTGCTGAGACCCTCTTTTATCTTGTTGAAGAAACCACCTAACATAGACCGACTCTCTGTAGTGTAGTGCTGCATTGCGTTCGTAGTGACTTCACGCGACAGCGCTCCCCGTGAAGCCCCCAAGGCGACCCCATTGGACGGCTCGCCGTCGCAAACCACTATAGTATCTGCGCTGCGCGTTTTGTCAAGAGTCAGACACGGGCAAATCATTTATAGACAGACTCTTACATCATTTTTGAAAGAGGCTTAAACCTTGACTTTGGGGCCGTTCCTCCCTAGATTCTGCCCTCCCGTAACAGGAGATTTTTCCGTTGCATATCCCCATGTCCTACGTCGCGTATCGCCTCTGTGCAGGCCTCTTGCTCTGCGCGCTGTGCGCGACGTCGACCGCCCGCGCCACGGAAGAGGCGTTCATGCCGACCGACCGGATCGAGCGCGGCATGCGCGGCTACGGCCTGAGCGTCTTTCAGGGCGTGGAGATCGACACATTCGGCGTGGAAATACTCGGCGTTATGCCGGATGCGATTGGCCCGGGACACGACCTCATACTGGCCCGTATGTCCGGAGCCAATCTGGAGCACACAGGAATTATTCGCGGCATGAGCGGCAGCCCCGTCTACCTCGAGGATCGCCTTATCGGCGCCGTTGCCTACGGTTGGTCCTATTCAAAGGATCCTATTGGCGGCATCACGCCCATTGCGCCCATGATGGACGTGGCCCAGCGCAAACGGGCAGCGGAATCGCCCGAAGCAGCGCGCCAGTCCGTCGACTTTTCTCCCGCGGACTGGTCTGGCGATGCGCGCTTGCCCCAGCAGGCCACGCTCGAACGGCTCGCCACACCCGTAGCACTGACCGGCTTTTCCAGTTCCGCCAGCAGCGTCTTGGAGCAGGCGCTAGCGCCGTTTGGAATGGACGCCGTCGCGGGCATGGGCGGTCACGTAGCCGACGCGGTGGACGTTCCCTTGAGCGCCGGAGCGGGACTGGGCGTGCAGCTGATAAGCGGCGACCGCAGCGCCACCGCCGTGGGCACCTTGACCTGGACCGACGGAGAGCGCTTTGTCGGCTTTGGTCACCCCATGATGCACATCGGGGCCACCGAAATGCCCGCCACCAGCGTCTACGTGCACCAGATCATCCCCAGCCAGATCAACTCATTTAAACTGGGCAGCGCCGTGCGCCCCGTGGGCTCGGTGTATCAGGACCGCCAGGCCGGCATTGGGGGACGCTTCGGCCCAGCCCCGGCCATGCTGCCCGTCATCGTCGATATCGCTTCGGAGAGCACGGCGGATCACAGCGAATTTTCCGTGATGCGCCACCGCGACCTGACGCCCGTCCTAGTGCGGTCTGTCCTCATCTCCGCCATGGAGGCCGCTGAGAAACTCAGCGGCGACGCCGCGCTCAATCTGCGGGCGTCCATCGCACTGCGCGACGGACGACGCGTCGAATACGAGCAGTTTTACAGCGGTCCTTCCGCTGCCCTGATCGCCTCGGTTGAAGCGGTGCAGCCCATGGTCGCAATCGCACAGAGTCCGTTTAAGGGCATCGGCATAGATTCGGTCCATTTTGCCGCCGACGTGCGTGAAACGCTCACCCAAGCTCGCATCGCGGGGCTGCGCCTGACCAACGCAGAGCTGCGAGCCGGACAGCGCTGCGAACTAAGCGTAACGCTGCAGCCCTACCGAGCGCCTGCGTTTGAACAGCGCATCGCACTGGATATTCCCCCGGGCACGCAGCCCGGTCCGCTTTCAATCGTAGCCAGCAGCGGCGAGATAGCGCGGCAGTTCGACCGAGCGCGCCGCCCCGATGCCTCCGTTCCGCGCAGCGCAGACGAGCTTCTTAAAATAATTCAAGAACCCGGACGCGCAGACGAACTGATCATCGAAGTCGTCCAGCCCCAATCGGGTATGACCATCCACGGGCGCGAGTTTCCCTCGCTGCCTCCGTCGGCCCGCAGCGTGTTGGGCAGCGAGTCTTCGGCGGGCCATTTAGGGCCGGTCAGCGAGCGCGTCCTAGTCCGCGTGCGCCAGCCCATGGGGCACGCCCTGACGGGTCAGCACGTGATTCAGGCAACGATAACAAGCCACTGAACGGAGAGAACGCAGACACATGAAACAGGCGATCCTCACGCACGCAATCCTCGCACTGCTACTCACGGCCCCGGTCAGCGGCGAGCGCCACCGAGCGTGGACGCAGTTTGGCTACGACGAATTGGCCGACGGCCGGGCGCACGGCGTCGCCATCACCGCAGACGGCACGCTGCGGCCGGCCGCGACCCTCGACAGCTTTGCCACCGTGGACGCTGAGCGCATTTGGAATCTGGCACAGGACAACGCGGGCACGCTCTATGCGGCTACCGGAGACAACGGTCGGCTCTACGCCATCGACGCGGAGGGAAACGGCACCCTGCTCTTTGATTCGCCGGAGATTTCCCTGCACAGCTTGGCCGTGGACAGAGAGGGAACGCTCTATGCCGGCAGCGCGCCGGATGGCATCATCTACGCGATTCCCCGAGGTGGACAGCCCACCGTCCTAGCGCACACTGGCAGCCACTACGTCTGGGATTTAGCCCTGGACGAGCGGGGCCGTCTGCATGCGGCTACCGGTGAACCGGCAAGCGTGCTGCGCATTGCAGACGACGGCACCGTTGAGACGCTGTTTAAACCAACCGATCGCCACCTGATGACCCTGCTCTTTGCCGACGGCGCGCTCTATGCCGGCAGCGCACAGAAGGGCCGCGTGTACCAGATCGACGACGATCGCGGCCGCCTCCTTTTTGAGGCGATCGAGGAGGAAATAAACGGGCTCGTGCGCGACGACGCGGGGATGCTCTACGGAAGTGCTATCGGACGCGAAGACGGCGATGAAAACGGCCCAGCTCATTCGACCGTGTATCAAATCACGCCCGCCGGGGCGGCGCGACGATGGTGGAGCGACGACCAAACCATTCTGCGCGACATCGCCCCAATAGACGGCGGCCTGTTGGTCGCTACCGACGAGGGGCGCGTGCTGCAATTAGACGCGCAGGGACGCCCGGGACTGCGAACGCAGGACGAGACCTTCCGCACCGGACGCATGCTGCAGACGGCCGACGGCGCACTCTACCTGGCAGCGGCTCATTCTGGGCAGGTCAGGCGACTCGGCACGGCGCCGGCAGACGGCTACTACGAGTCGCGCGTTGAAGACTTTGTCGGCCACACGCAATGGGGACGCGTCGTCTGGCGCGGCAGCGGCGTCCAGCTGCAAACGCGCAGCGGCAACAGCCCCGAGCCGGACGCCACGTGGAGCGACTGGTCAGCAACGCTGCGAGAAAGCGGATCGATCATCCAGAGTCCGGCCGCGCGCTACGTGCAGTATCGCGTCGAGCTAGAGGGAAGCGGTGCCCATCTCGAGCACATCGCGCTGCACGGCCTGCGCGCCAATTTGCCGCCGCAAATCGCTGCGCTGGAAATCCAGCCCTATCGCACGCCGCAGGGGCGCAGCGGCAATGGGCAGCAGCAGCAGGCCGCCCAGCAGCAGCGCAGCGGAGGCGCCACGCAGGCGCGCAGTCTCTATCGCCTGCGCTGGCAGGCCAGTGATCCCAATGGAGAAGAGCTGCTGTATGACCTCTACCTGCGCGGCGAGGGCCAGACGGAGTGGAAAGAGGCCCACAGGAACGAAGAGCGCACCTCGCTGCTGTGGGAAACGGCGACGATGCCCGAAGGATGGACACAGCTCAAATTAGTCGCTTCGGATCGCAGAGAGAACCCGCCAGAAGAGGCGCTGTCGAGCGAGTATATAAGCCCGCTTTTCGCCATAGACAACAGTCCGCCGCGCATTGAGATCAGCGCGCGCGTGCGGGGCGCTGACGTGGAGCTAAGCCTCGATGTCAGCGACCGCATATCGGCCCTAAAGAAAGTGCAGTATAGCGTCGACTACGGCGATGAGGAGTATGCCGTGGCCGCGGCAGACGGCGTGTATGACAGCCGTGACGAACGGGCCCAGTGCACCATCTCAAACCTAGCGGCCGGCGAACACGTAATTGCCGTGCAGGCGTGGGACGCATTGGACAATATTGGCACCCAGCAAGTCGTTGTCCATATCGATTGAGCAAACGCGTAATGAGTGAACACGAAGCATATATGCGACGCGCGCTGACGCTGGCGCGGCGCGCGCGTGGGCGCGCCAACCCCAATCCCACCGTGGGCGCTGTCGTCGTGCACGGGGGACGCATTGTCGGCGAGGGCGTTACCAGCCCCGTCGGCGGGCCGCACGCCGAGATTAACGCCTTTGCCAAAGCGGGAAAACATACGCGCGGCGCGACGCTCTACGTAACCTTGGAACCCTGCGCTTTCCAGGGTCGCACGCCGCCCTGCTGCAATGCCGTCGTCGACGCGGGCATAGGCGAAGTATACTGTGCCTTGCAGGATCCCGACCCGCGCGTCAACGGACGGGGTATCGCCCACATGAGGCGGCGCGGGATCTCCGTTAAGACGGGCCTCCTGAGCGAGCAGGCCGCCCAGCTACACGCCGCCTACATCACTCATCGCACCCAGCAGCGCCCTCACACCATTCTCAAACTGGCGCAAACGCTCGACGGCCGCATTGCCGCACGCGGGGGCGATGCGCGCTGGATAACCGGCGAAGAGTCGAGGCGACACGCCCATCGCTGGCGCTCGTACGTAGACGCCATTGCCGTTGGAGCCAACACGCTCTTATCCGACGATCCGCAGCTGAGCGTGCGCCACGTGCGGGGTCGCAGTCCGCGCCCCATCGCAATCGACGGTCGACTGCGCGCCCACCCCGACGCCCAGCTCTTTGCCCGACCGGGCGCCATCTTGGCCACCGGCCAGCGCAGTCCGGCCGCCAAGCGTCGAGCCATCGCAGCGGCCGGCGCAGCCGTCTGGACGTTTCCCACGCGCGGCGGTCACATCGACTTGCGCGACTTTGCTCGGCGCGCCGCCGAAGAGCACATTACCAGCCTGATTGTCGAGGGCGGAGGCCAGCTTGCCGCTGCCTTCCTGCGGGCCCAGCTAGTGGACCAAGTCCATATCTACCTGGCCCCGCGCATTTTGGGCGAAGGCATTGCAGCCATCGCCGACCTGCGCATCGAACGCATTGCAGACAGCCTGACGCTCAAAAACGTGCACACGCGCACGCTGGGCGCAGATCTACTCTACACAGCCGAGGTGGAATACCCGTGTTCACAGGAATCGTAGAGGAAATAGGCCACGTGCGCCAAATCGCCCGCCAGGGGGAATTCCAGCGCATGCAGATAGCGGCCCAACGCGTCTTGGAAGACGTCAAAATGGGCGATAGCATAAACGTGGACGGCGTCTGTCAAACCGTCGTTCACTTTGACGCGCAGAGCTTTAGCGTGGAGACCGTATCCGAAACGCTCTCCCGCACCACGCTCGGACAGTTTCAGAGCGGCCGACCCGTCAATCTGGAGCGGGCCCTGTGCCCCGGCGATCGCCTGGGCGGACACATTGTGCAGGGGCACGTCGACGGGGTGGGCCACGTCCGTTCCGTGCAGGAACGCCAGGGCGAGTGGCGCATCCAAATTACGGCCCCCTCCGCCCTGCACCGCTACATTGCTGAGAAGGGATCTATCACGATTGACGGTACCAGTTTAACCGTGGCCGAACTGAGCGACGAGGGGTTTACGATTTCCGTTATCCCCCATACATTTGATCAGACCGTGCTCAGCCAGCGACGCACCGGCGACGCGGTCAATCTCGAAGTCGACGTGCTCGCCCGCTACATAGAACGCCTGCTTGCCGCCGGCGCGGATTCCAGTGCCGGGCTAAGCTTTGAATCACTGCGTAATATGGGATACTGAATGCCGGATTTTAACACCATAGACGAAATCGTGGAAGACCTGCAAAACGGCCGCATGGTCGTCGTCGTCGACGAGCGGGCCACCAGCGGTGAAGGGGACGAAATCGTCGGCGAAGGCGAGCTGATGATGATCGCCGAGCTGGCCACGGCTGAAACCATCCACTTTATGGCGCGGCACGCAGGCAGTGCTCCCACCGTGGCAGCCACGCGCGCCCATTTGGAGCGGCTTGGCATACGGGAAATCAACACGAATGCGCGCGGACCGCGCGGCGCCTCCATTATGGTCTCGGTCAACGCGCGCGACGTCGAGGGCACCGGCGTCTCGGCGCGAGATCGCGCCCAGACTATCCGCCGTCTAACCGACGCGAAGAGCACGCCCGACGACTTTGTGCAGCCCGGACACGTCACGCCGCTCATGGCGCAGACCGGGGGCGTTCTCAAGCGCGCAGGCCACACGGAAGCCGCCGTAGACCTGGCACAGATGACCCACTGCCAGGCGGTGGCGCTGATGGCCGCCATTCTAGACGAGGACGGCAACGTGGCCGACACGCCCTGCCTGCTCGAATTTGCCAGACAGCACGACTTTAAAATCGCGACGATTCACGACCTTATCGCCCATCGCCGCCGCACGGAGAAGCTCGTTCACTGCGAAGCCATCTCACCCATGCCAACGCAGTTTGGACAATTTACGGCCTACGCCTATCGGAGCCTGGTCGACAACAACCCCTATCTCGCCCTGGTCTACGGCGACGTGAGCGACGGGGAAGACACGCTCGTCCGCATGCACTCGGGGTGCCTGACGGGCGACGCGCTGGGCTCTATGCTATGCGACTGCGGTGAGCAGCTGCAGCGGTCCATGCAAATGATCGTCAACGAAGGGCGCGGCGTCATTGTTTATATACAGCACCACGAAGGACGCGGCATCGGTATCTTGCACAAGCTCAAAGCGTACGAGCTGCAGCAGAGCAAGGGGCTCGACACGATCGAAGCCAACCACGCGCTGGGCCATCCCACCGACTCGCGCGACTACGGCATTGGCGCTCAGGTGCTGCACGATCTCGGCTTGCGCAAGGTGCGCTTTTTGACCAACAATCCCAAAAAGCGCGTCGGTCTCGAGGCCTATGGTCTATCCGTCGTTGAGCAGGTCTCCATCGAGTCGACGCCCAATCCGCACAACCTGCGCTACCTTGAGACAAAGCGCGACAAAATGGGACATATTACGCTGCTACCTGGCAGCGAACTCGAGAAAGGAAACGGCTAAATGCCCAGAGTGCACGAAGGAAAACTCAATGCGCAGGGAAAGCGCTTCGCCCTCGTCGTCAGCCGCTTTAACGATCTAGTAACGACGCGACTGCTCGACGGAGCACTGGACTGCCTCCAGCGCCACGGTGCAGCCGACGAGGACATAGAAGTAGCCTGGGTACCAGGCGCATTCGAACTGCCCATCGTCGCGCAAAAGATGGCTCAGACGGGACGTTTTGACGTCGTAACCTGCCTCGGCTGTATCGTGCGCAGCGACACGCCCCACTTCGACTACGTGGCGGGCGAATCGTCCAAGGGAATAGCACGCGTGGGCCTGGATACGGGCGTGCCCATCACGTTTGGCGTCATTACCGCAGACACCGTAGACCAAGCCGTGCAGCGAGCCGGCGTGAAGTCGGGCAACCGCGGCTGGGACGCCGGTATGAATGCCGTGGAGATGGCCAGCCTAGTGGCCGCTATCGAATAAATGGAAGAAGACGATTTTTTCGGTGACGGCTCATCGGCCGACGAGGCCCCGCCCGACAACCGCAGCGGGGCGCGCCAAGTCGCCCTGCAAGCGCTGTATTGGGAGGCGAGCCACTCGGGCAGAGCGGAAGATGCCGTAGGCGAGCTGTGCAGCCGCTTCGACCTGTCGTCGGGCGTGCGTACATTTGCCGGCACACTGGTCGACTGCGTGCACGCGCACGGGGAAGAGATCGACCATCTCATTGCCGAGACCTCCACCCGGTGGAGCCCTGAACGCATCGCTCGAATGGACAGACTCATTCTGCGCATGGGTCTTGCGGAAATGCTGCACGTAGAAGACGTGCCGGCCCGCGTAGCCATTGATGAAGCCGTCGATCTCGCGCGCGCATTTAGCACAGATAAATCCTACGCGTTTGTAAACGGCATTCTGGATGCCGTCGCCAAGCGCAGGGCGCTCAGCGTCTGATAGGCGAAAGCCATCGGTCGCAGCGCGCGCTGCTGACGTGCCCCGTCGCCAGCCCAATGCCGGATATGAGCACAAGGACAGAATTAGAGGGAAATCATGTTTGATACGCTGATCAAAAAAGTCTTCGGTTCGCAGTCCGATCGCGAGTTTAAAAAGACGCAGCCGCAAATCGAAGAGATCAATCGAATCGCCGAGAGCTTAAAGAGCCTGAGCGACAGCGAACTACAGCAGAAGACCGCACAGTTTCGCCAGCAGATGCGCGAGCGCACCGCAAGTCAGCGACAGCGGGTAAGCGAGCTCGACGAACAGCTGCGCGGCGACCTCGAACCGGCTCTGCGCGAGCGCTACAACGACGAGTACGAAGAAATCGACAAGGCCATTCGCGACCACGAGGCCGAATTCCTCGACGAAATCATGCCCGAAGCGTTCGCCATGGTTAGAGACGCCTGTCGGCGCATGATCGGCAAGGAGTGGGACCGCGCCGGAGAATCCGTCACGTGGGAAATGCAGCCCTACGACGTGCAGGTCTTTGGCGGCACCGTGCTGCATCAGGGCAAGATTGCCGAAATGGCGACCGGTGAGGGCAAAACCCTCGTCGCCACGATGCCCATTTACCTCAACGCCCTGCCCGCCCGCGGCGTGCACTTGATCACGCACAACGAGTATTTGGCCCGTCGCGACGGCATGTGGATGGGACCGCTTTTCAACTTCTTGGGGCTTTCCGTCGGCATCATTCAAGACATGCATCAGACGGGACACGAGGCATTCTTGCTGCCCGCTCCCGAAGGCGTTCCCACCGAGTTCAAATGGCAAAACGTCGGCCATAAAGAGGCCTACGGAGCGGACATTGTCTACGCGACCTGTTCGCAGATCGGCTTTGACTACCTGCGCGATAATATGTCCGTGCGCACGGAAGATCTAATGCAGCGCGGCTTCAACTTCGCCATCGTCGACGAAGCCGACTCCATTCTCATCGACGACGCACGCACGCCGCTTATTCTCTCCGGTCCCGTTCCCGATTCGACCAACCAGTACAAGCAGATGAAGCCGCTGGTCGAGAAGCTGCTGCGCGCTCAGACCAACCTGGTCAACAAGGCCATCGCCGCAGCGGAGAAGCAGGCCCGCGACGACGGTGAGTTTGACTACGAGCTGGGCACCGAGCTGCTCAAAGCCACGCGCGGCATTCCCAAAAACCGCCGTCTCATGCGCATTCTGCAGGAGGAAGGCGTCAAGCGATTGATCAATCGCGTCGAAGCCGACTACATGCGCGAGAAGCGCCTAAACGAACTCGACGAGCAGCTCTACTTTGTCGTCGACGAACGCGCCAACACCATCGACATGACCGACAAGGGGCGCGACCTCCTCTCGCCCGACGAGCAGGCGCTCTTTGTCCTGCCGGATATCAGCATTGAAGTCGAGGTCATTCGCAGCAACGAAGACCTCAGCGAAGACGACAAGCGCTTGCAGGAGGAAGAGGCGCACCGCACCTACGCCGAAAAGAGCGAGGCCGTTCACAACATCAACCAGCTGATGAAGGCCTACACGCTCTTTGAAAAAGACGTGCAGTACATGGTTTCAGAAGACGGGCGCGTCGTCATTATCGACGAATCTACCGGCCGACCGCAGCCTGGACGCCGCTTTTCCGACGGCCTGCATCAGGCGCTCGAAGCGAAAGAAGGGGTCAAGCTGCAGCACGAGACTCAAACGATCGCTACCATCACTCTGCAAAACCTCTTCCGCATGTACAACAAGCTGGCGGGCATGACGGGCACGGCCGAAACCGAGGCGGGCGAGCTGTGGGAAATCTACAAGCTCGACGTGACGGTCATTCCGACCAACCGCCCCGTGCGCCGCGTAGACCGAGAAGATCAGATTTTCCGCACGCGCAAAGAGAAGTTTCAGGCGATCATCGACGAGGTCGCTCGGCTGCACGAGAAGAACCTGCCGGTCTTGGTCGGAACCGCTTCGGTCGAAGCTTCGGAGCTGCTCAGCCGCATGCTGACGCGCAAGGGCATCAAGCACCAGCTGCTCAACGCCCGCTATCACGAAAAGGAAGCGCAGGTCGTCACCGATGCAGGGCAGCCCGGCGCCGTGACCATCGCCACGAATATGGCCGGGCGCGGAACGGATATTAAGCTCGCGCCAGAGGTTATTCGCATCGAGCGCTCCATTGTCGAATCCGGCATGTCCCTAGAGGACAAATTGCCCTCTGGAAAGACGCTCTATCAGCATCTGGTAGACGAGCCAAGCGGACTGCAGGTCATCGGCACCGAACGGCACGAGGCCAGACGCATAGACCGCCAGCTCCGCGGGCGTTCCGGTCGCCAGGGCGATCCGGGCTCCTCGCGTTTTTTCCTCTCGCTCGAAGACGACCTAATGCGCCTATTCGGCTCGGATCGCATAGCCTCTGTCATGGACAAGCTCGGCGCAGAAGAGGGCGAAGTCATAGAGCACGGCATGGTCACCAAATCCATTGAACGGGCGCAAAAGAAGGTCGAAGCGCGCAACTTTGAGATGCGTAAGCACGTGCTCGACTACGACGACGTGATGAACCAGCAGCGCCAGGTTATTTACAACCGCCGCCACGACCTGCTCGAGCGCGAAAGCGCACACGAGCTGATTGAGGAGATGATCGAAGATCTCATCGATCACGTGCTCATCACCCACGCTAACTCGGAGGGCCATGCCGAAGAGTGGGACTGGGATGGTATGCAGGTCGAGTTCGGCAGCACGTTTTTCCTCGGCTTCACCGTATCGGAAGAAGACCGCGCCGAAATGCCGTATGAAGAGCTGCGCGCCCACTTGACGCAAACTGTGCAAGAAGCCTATCAGCGACGGCTCGACACGGTCGGCGTCGAGGTCTTTCGCCAGGTTGAAAAAGCCATTGCTCTCCACACTATAGACACGTGCTGGCAGGAACATCTGCAGGAGATGGACGAGCTGAAAGACGGCATTGGCTTTGTCGGCGTCGGCGGCAAGAACCCGCTAATCGAGTACAAGAAAGGGGCCTTCGATATCTTTGAGAGCCTCATCGCCCGCATCAGTCAGGAAACGCTGAAAAACCTCTTCCAGCTTCGCATTGACACAGAGGCCAACCAAGTCGAACAGCGCCAGGCGCCCCAGCGCATTCGCGCCGTTCACCGCGATGCGACCAATATGGGATTCCAAGGCGGCGATGCGGCGGCATCTGCGCGACCTGCTCCAGCCTCCTCTGACGGTCTGCCGTTGGGTCAGCCGGCCAGCGATGCGCGCCAGGTAACGGCCTCCGGCCCCGGCGGATCGGAAGCGCCGGCCAACAAGCAGCCCATCGTGCGCGACCAGCCCAAGGTCGGGCGCAACGATCCCTGTCCGTGCGGAAGCGGTAAAAAATACAAGCGCTGTCACGGTATTAACGAGTAGCCAGACGACCCGGCGCTCCCGCCCGCGCACAGCGCCGGGAGAATACAGCGCCCGTCGTCCGACTACGAGTATTAGAAAGCGGCCAAACGAGCATGGAATTGTGGCAACAGGTCTGTTTAGTAGCCTATTGTTGCGTCGTGGCCGTGCTCGGCCTGTACGGCTTTCACCGCTATTTGCTGCTGCGGCTATTTCACCGACATCGGCGCGACACGGCCGCTCCGCACAGCCGCTTCACAGCGCTTCCTCCCGTCACGATCCAGCTTCCGCTTTACAACGAGTTCCACGTAGTCGAGCGCCTGCTGGACGCGGTCGCCCAAATAGACTATCCGCGCGACCTGCTCCAGGTGCAGGTCCTCGATGACTCCACCGATGCGACAAGTCAGAAAGCGCAGCAGTGCTGCCAACGGCTGCAGCGCAGCGGCCTAGATATCCACTACCTGCATCGCGCGGAGCGGACGGGCTTTAAAGCCGGTGCGCTGGCGGCAGGTCTAGCTTCGGCTACGGGAGAATTTGTGCTTATCCTCGATGCCGACTTTGTCCCTCCCGCCGACTTGCTGCACAGGACGATTCACCACTTCACCGACCCGCAGATCGGCATGGTGCAAACGCGCTGGGGGCATCTCAACCGCGAGCACTCGCTCCTGACGCGCATCCAGTCGATTTTCCTAGACGGTCACTTTGTCATCGAGCACACGGCGCGCAGCCGCTCGGGGCGCTTCTTTAACTTTAACGGGACGGGCGGAATCTGGCGCAAGGTGGCCATTGTCGAAGCCGGCGGCTGGCAGCACGACACGCTCACAGAAGACCTCGACTTGAGCTACCGCGCCCAGCTGGCGGGCTGGCGCTTTCTCTTTCTATCGGACGTGGAGGTGCCCGGCGAGATTCCCGTGGAAATCAACGGCTTTAAATCGCAGCAGCACCGCTGGACCAAAGGCGCTGTCCAAGTGGCCAAAAAGCTCCTATTTCGCATCTGGCGCAGCGATGCAGCCGTAAAGGCCAAAGTTGAAGCGACCTTCCACTTAACGGCCAATATATGCTATATACTGATGCTCCTCATGGCCTTGCTCACGCTGCCCGTACTAAATATCCGCACGCATTTGGGCTGGGAGCGCCTGCTCATTATAGATCTGCCTCTGTTCTCCTTTGCGACCATGGCCATCTCCGGTTTCTACCTGGCATCACAGCGCGCGCTCTATCCGGACTGGAAGCGCCAGATCAAGCTGTTACCGATGCTTATGGCAATGGGAATGAGCCTGTGCATTAACAACACGCGAGCCGTCATTGAAGGCTGGATTGGCCATGAAACCCCCTTTTTACGCACGCCTAAATACGGGGTGACCAACGCGACCCACGCCCCGCATAAACCGCTGTACTCAAGTCGACGCACCGTGCTTGCACTGGGCGAATTGGGTATGGCTGCCTATTTCGCATATGCGCTATACCAAGCCTGGCACACCGAACTGTATATGGGACTGCCGTTCCTACTTCTGTTCCTGACCGGATTCCTCTACACCGGACTGCTGTCCAGCACGCAGGAGTGGCTATCCCGAATGCGCTCAGAGCCGCAGCCCACATAAAAAAAGCCCCCGACCTTAATCGGTCGGGGGCTCAGCGCTTTCACGTCTCTGTCCATCTTATTCTTCTGGCCAGACCAGGGGAAAGGGATCCTCTATTTTCTTTTGCAGCCAGAGGACGTCGAGCGCCGTGTGGTGCGCTCTGGTTCTCTTCTCCAGGTGACGTATAGCGATGGATACATTACCCCGCTCGTTTCTCAGCGGCTTACCCGTATCTACGGCCAGCTCGTTGGCCTGAGACACCTTACTGACATACGTCTTGTGCGTCTGCCGAAGACGTCGATACTCCAGATTTACGGGATCGATTTTTTCTATATCGCTGATGTAGGCCGCTATGAATTGCCTTACCTGCTCTAAATCTTCTGCCGATATGTCTATGCTCGGATCATCAAGACGCTCAATCTGACCCATGATCTCGCGATTTCTGCCATCAAACTCCTTGAGCTTGCCAGCGTAGTCGGCCAGCTCCACCTTTTCTGCCTGGCCTCCATCGCCGCAGGCCGTTAGGCCTATTGCCAGGGCCAACATGGTCACCGATCTCAGCATGATACCCTCCTATCATCAGTTCTCGTCGCATGGTTGTATTGCGCAATAACGTGCTTCGGTGCCCCAAGATACGCCGCGCGAGGGCGAAAATCAAGCTACATTCAGACCGCGTATTGACGTTGAGCGCAGCGCGCATATATTTGCCCGATTCTCACGCTAAACGCCCCACAGGAACGAGCGCCGTTATGATCAGTCGCGACCAAATCCAGTCCCAACTCGACAATTGCCTCCTAGAGGCGCGTTTCAATCAATGGGAAACGCTGTATAAAAAGGGTAAAGTGCGCGACATGTACTTGCTTCCCGACAGGCGCGTGCTCATAACAACGGATCGCCAGAGCGCGTTTGATCACGTGCTCGGCGCCATCCCCCTCAAGGGCCAGGTGCTCAACCGCATTGCCCAGTACTGGTTTGAGCAAACTACCGACATTGCCCCCAACCACATTGTGGAAGTGCCGGACGGCAACGTAACCATCGCGCGGGAACTAGAGATTCTGCCCGTCGAAATTGTCGTGCGCAGATATTTGACCGGCTCGTCTGACACCGCTATTTGGACGCACTATGACCGGGGCGTTCGGCAGTACTGTGGTCATACGCTGCCCGAGGGAATGGTAAAAAATCAGCGCTTCGAAACGGCTATTATCACTCCGACTACCAAGAGCGACGTGCACGACGAGCTGATCTCACGCGACGAAATTCTGGCACAGGGGCTCGTGACGACGGACGTTTGGGAGCGCGTCGAGGACGTCGCGCTGCGCCTGTTTGCCCGCGGCGAAGCACTGGCGGCCCAGCAGGGATTGATCTTGGTCGACACGAAGTATGAGATGGGCCTCGACGCCGAAGGCAACGTGACGCTCGCCGACGAGGTGCACACGCCAGACTCCTCGCGCTTCTGGATTGCGGATTCCTACGCCGAGCGGCACGGTCGCGGCGAAGAGCCGGACAATCTCGACAAGGAATTCCTGCGTTTGTGGCTGCGCGAAAAGGGCATATCCGATAGCCATATTCCACAGCTGGACGACGAGATCCGCACGCAGGTCGCCGAGCGCTACATCGACCTGTATGAACGGATTACCGGCCAAACGTTCGAGGCCGAGTTGGGCGATCAGCCCATACTAGAGCGCATCGAAGAGCGCATTGCCCGCTACTTCTAAGGGCGGCTCGAGGCGGCAGGGGCGCTTGCGCTAACGCGTCGTGGAGCACTCATTTAACACATCATGCTGAAAACCTTTCTTCGCGCCTTTGTCGTTTTCCACCTGGGATCTCGCATGCCCACGCTTACGCCCGAAGCCGTGTGGGCATACTGGCGTTCGCGTCCGACCATACACTTTGTGCTGGACCAAACGCGCACAGCCCGCAGCAGTCAAATCAAACGCTCATTAGACCGGGTCTATCCTTTCTGATGCTACACCGACAGCTACGCAACGCACTCGAAGAGGTTTTCGGCTCAGACTTTATAGAAGAGGCCCTCGCCAACCGCGAGATCGCCCATCTCGTGCTCTATGACCGACCCGACGATTTTAAACGGGCCGTGCTCGGCTTTCAGCGCCTCAACTTCCGCGATGAACACACCACCTATGCCAACGAGCTAGAGCGCGACCTGGGCTTTGCCCTCATATGCGCTCTGCTCGACACCGAAACGCGCGACCTCGTCGCCGAACTGGGACTGAACTACCTATGAGCACGCGCACTATGCTGGCTTTTGACCTAGGGGCTGAGAGCGGCCGGGCCATACTGGGACATTTCGACGGCGAGCGCCTGCAGCTTGAGGAGAAGCACCGCTTCGGCAACGGCCCCGTCCAAATTCTCGATCGACTCTACTGGAATCCGCTCGGGCTCTTCTCGGAAATGAAGGAGGGGCTAGGCCTAGCCGCTAAGGCGCAGGGCGGAACGCTAGACTCTGTGGGCATTGATACCTGGGGCGTAGACTTTGCGCTGCTAGGGCCGGGAGACGCGCTGCTCGACAACCCGCGCAACTACCGCGACCCGCGCACCGACGGCCTGCTAGAAGAAGCGTTTTCACGGGTGCCGCGCGAAGAGATTTTTGCCCAAACCGGCATTCAATTCATGAAGTTCAACACGCTCTACCAGCTGCTGGCCATGCGCTCGTCGCCGCTGCTGGACCAGGCTCACACCCTGCTGCTCATGGGGGACCTCTTTAACTTTTTCTTTACCGGTGCCAAGGTGTGCGAGTTTTCCAATGCCACGACCACGCAATTCTATAATCCCAGCACGGGCGATTGGGCCCGAACGCTGTTGGATAGGTTCGACCTACCTCACCACTTTCTCCCCGAGATCGTCGAGCCGGCAACGCACATTGGCCAC
>Ga0181566_10001307_pt1 | contig 20344 bp, 16 predicted proteins | sample 101ome_15_FD_133762 | JGI IMG/M metagenome (GOLD analysis project Ga0181566, IMG submission 133762) | Coastal salt marsh microbial communities from the Groves Creek Marsh, Skidaway Island, Georgia - 101402AT metaG (megahit assembly) | ecosystem: Environmental > Aquatic > Marine > Intertidal...
CACTGCGGCCAACGTGGCGGGGTCCGCAGCCACCGTAACCTCATCGCCACGGAGCAGAGCTTGCATATCGGCGGCGATGGCTTTGCCCAGTTCCACACCCCACTGATCGAAGGAATTAATGCCCAGCAATACCCCGAGAAAGTAGGTTTTGTGTTCATAAGCAGCAAGCAGTGCGCCCAAGCACTCGGGCGATACGCTGTCCATGGTGATCAATGAATGACTGTGATTACCCGGTAGCTCGAATTGTCCACTGGCCTCCTCAGAAAAACCGCGTTCAGCGCCGAGTCGACAGGCCTCCTCCGCGGAACGCCCGATCATCAGCGCCCGGCTCTGAGCGAGCGCATGGGCGGCAAGCGCCCGGCGGGCCTCCCGATCACCATCGTCGGCCGACAGGGGTAAAAGTATATCCGCGGTGAAGGATCGGGTGCCCTGATGCAACAGCTGGTAGTACGAGTGTTGCCCGATGGTGCCAGCTGAACCCCATAACACTGGCGCCGTGTGATGCGCCAGCCACTGGCCCTCGGGCGACACGCGCTTGCCATTACTTTCCATTGTCAGTTGTTGCAAAAAGTCGGGCAGCCGAGCCAGTCGTTGGGCGTAGGGCAGAACAGCGTGGGTATCGGTCTTCAGGTAATGGGTTTGCCACAGTTCAAGCAACGCCATCATCATCGGCAGATTGTCGCTGGGTGGCGACGCAGCGGTATGCTCATCGATTGCACGGGCGCCCTGCAGCAGACGTGAAAAAACAGACCATCCCAGGGACAGCGGGATGGAGATGCCAATTGCCGACCAAAGCGAATATCGTCCACCCACCCAGTCCCAGATAGGGAAGCACCGCTCTGGCAAGACGCTCCATTCCCCTGCCCGGCCAACCTGCGTCGTTACTGCGACAAGGTGACGCCCCAATGTCTCCGTGGTGGCCCCTGCGGCCATCAGCCAGGCGCGAGCCCTGATGGTATTGGACAGTGTTTCTTCGGTGTTAAACGATTTGGAGCAAATGACGAAGAGGGTGCGGGCGGGGTCCAGTGTTTGAAGCGTATGGTCGAGATCGTGGGGGTCAATATTGGCCACGAAATGGGCTCGCAGGTGCGCAGTTGGATGCCCCAGCGCCTCGCAGACCAGCCGCGGCCCCAGATCCGACCCGCCGATGCCGAGGTTGACCACATCCGTAAAGGATTGACCGTCAAAACCCGTGGCAGCCCCGCAGTGAACCGCCTCAACCAAGTTCGACATGCGTGACAAGGTCTCCTCCACCCGCCCAAATAGCGCGGGCTGTGCTTCCGCTCCACAGCCGCGAAGCAAGGTGTGTAGCGCAGCCCGGCGTTCCGAGGTGTTCACTTCGTCGCCCTTGGTCAGGGCCGCAAATGCCTGGGGCAAGTCCCGTGCGCTGGCCAATTCGAGTAAGGCCTGCCATGCGTCGCGATCCAGCTGGTGCTTGCTAAAGTCCAGAATCAGCCCCTGAGCGCTGCAGCGGTAATGTGCCGTGCGATCGGGTTCATTATCGAAGAGCGCTTCAATGCGCTGTGGTTTGAGTGCCGCCGCAGCGGCCTCCAGACGTTGTTGCAGTGGCGGAGGTGCGACCATCATCAACCGGGGCGATCCACCGCTTGCATTGCCATCAGGCGCAAATTTTCGCGGGCAGAGGAGTGATCAAGCACATCCAAGGCATCGATCGCCTTATGCTGGTGTTTCAAGGCAGCTTCGCGCGTGGCATCGAGTCCCCCGGTGCGCTGGATAACCGTCATGACCTCGGGGAAGGCGCTTGCATCCTTGTTGCGCAGCGCCTCACCCACGATGCGGCGGTCGTCTGCATCACCCACTGTCATTGCATGTAGCAGCGGAAGAGTGATTTTGCCCTCGTTGAGGTCGTCGCCAATATTTTTGCCCGTCAGTGTGGGGTCTCCGGCGTAATCAAGCAGATCGTCAGCCAACTGGAACGCGATGCCCAAGTTCATACCATAGTCGTGTAATGCGGCAGCCACGTTGTCGGCTGCATTGTGCAGCAGAGCGGCGCCGTGGCAGGCGGCAGCGAACAAAGCGGCGGTCTTGCGACGAATGATCTCCTGATACTGATCTGCCTGTGTTTCGGGGTCGCCGGCGTGCACCAGTTGCATCACTTCACCTGCGGCGATGGTATTGGTGGTCTCCGCCATATGGGCGAGCAGTGGCATGTGATTGAGCTGGACCATGAGTTGAAAGGCGCGGGTGTATATGAAATCGCCAACCAGCACGCTGGGCGCGTTGCCGAACGCTGCATTGGCGGTGGGTTGGCCTCGCCGCAAGGTGGAGAGATCCACCACGTCGTCATGAAGTAACGTCGCAGTATGGATGAACTCCACGACGGCGGCGAATCGAATATGACCGGGATCGATTCCCCCCAAGGCTTTGGCAGACAGTAGCACCAGTAGCGGTCGCATGCGTTTGCCGCCGGCCTGCACGATGTGGTGACCGATACTTTCCACCATGTCGACGTCTGACTCGAGCATGGACACGATGACCTCATCGACTTGAGCGAATTCCGATGCAACACCCGCTTTTATTGCGACATCCACTACTCATCCCCCTTCCGCCGCGAAGTATAGGGCGCCGCGAGCGATGCCGCCACGTTAAGGCTCGATAGCCCCGGGGGATGGCGAAATGGGCCCCAAACGCGTTAAGGGGGCCCAGAATATGCACACTTGCGCTCTCAAAGCCGAAAGCGTATCTTTCGCGCCCTTGATCTGACGATACGGTCAGATTTCGGTGCCTGAACTCTGCCCCGCCCCGGCGGTTCTATGCGAGCAGGCTAACTGAGAGGAAGAGCAATGTACGCAGTGATTGAGAGCGGTGGCAAGCAGCATCGCGTAGAGGAAGGCGAGCAGCTTAAGCTCGAGAAGATTGAAGCCGCAACAGGCGATACCATCGAGTTCGATCAGGTACTGATGGTAGGGGCTGGTAGCGACGTCAAAATCGGTGCTCCGCTGGTAGAGGGTGGCAAGGTAACGGCAGAGGTCGTCTCCCACGGTCGCCACGACAAGATTCGCATTGTGAAGTTCAACCGACGAAAGCATTACCGCAAGGAGACGGGCCACCGTCAGTGGTATACCGAGGTCAAAATCACAGCGATAACCGGCTGACAGGAGAACGCATTCATGGCACACAAGAAAGCAGGCGGTAGTACACGAAACGGCCGAGATTCGGAGAGTAAACGCCTCGGCGTTAAGGCATATGGCGGCCAAGCGGTATCTGCAGGGAGCATTATTGTTCGCCAGCGCGGAACCCGTTTCCATGCCGCAGAAAATGTCAGAGTGGGTAAAGATCACACGCTCTATGCCACGGCAGACGGCACGGTGGAGTTTTTCAGCGGTGGCCCGCAAAATCGTAAGCAGGTCCGTATCGTGACGGCCTGAGCCCAGCGGCCAGTGATTCGAAAAACCTCGTCAGCTGGCGAGGTTTTTTTTTGCCAGGACAGAGCAGACCATGAAATTTGTTGACGAAGCCACAATAGAAGTCACCGCGGGGAAGGGCGGTAATGGCTGTGTCAGTTTTCGCCGCGAGAAATATGTGCCCAAAGGCGGGCCCGATGGTGGCGACGGCGGCGACGGTGGGTCGGTCTACATTGAGGGCGATGATTCGCTCAATACCATGATCGATTATCGTTATACCCGACGTTTTCGCGCTGACAATGGTGAGGCGGGTCGCGGCCGTAACTGCTCGGGCAAATCGGGTGACGACCTGGTGCTGCCTGTGCCCCTCGGGACTACTGTCCTCGACCAGGTCTCGGGCGAAGTCCTCGGCGATATTCGTGAGGCCGGTGACCGACTTTTGGTCGCTCAAGGCGGTTTTCATGGCCTTGGCAATACGCGCTACAAATCCAGTATTAATCGCGCGCCTAGACAGAGCTCTCCGGGAACGGAGGGCGAATCCCGCCAACTCAAACTAGAGCTCAAAGTGCTGGCAGATGTCGGCCTGCTGGGTCTACCCAATGCCGGCAAGTCGACGCTGATTCGCGCGACATCTGCGGCCACGCCCAAGGTGGCGGATTACCCCTTCACCACCTTGATCCCCAATTTGGGGGTGGTCAAGGTCGATGCACATCGCTCGTTCGTTGTGGCGGATATCCCAGGTCTGATAGAGGGTGCTTCAGAGGGTGCAGGGCTCGGCATCCGCTTTCTAAAGCATTTGACGCGCAATCGCGTTTTGCTTCATCTGGTGGATGTGGCGCCTCTCGATGACAGTGATCCGGCGCAGGCAGCGAAGGCTGTGATTCGCGAGCTGGAGGCTTTCAGCCCCACTCTGGCGCAACGGCCCCGCTGGCTGGTGCTGAATAAAACGGATCTGATCGATGAGGCAACAGTCACCGAGGTTCGCGATCGGATCGTGTCGGCGCTAACCTGGGAAGGGCCTGTTTACACTGTGTCGGCAGTAGCAGGTTATGGCACTGATCGCCTGTGCGGCGATCTCATGACTTATCTCGAGGAGCAGCAGGCGCTTTTTCGTGACGACCCCGACGCGGCCGCCGATGAGCAGGTTGCGCAGGAACGGATGCAGCAGGAGGCGCGTGACCGCATCGCAGCTTTACAAGACGCTCGCGCCGAGGCGCGACGGGCCAGCGCCGAAGATGCCGATGAAACTGTTGCGGTGGAGTACCGGCATTGAGTGTGTCTGAGGTCCAGTCTGGCCGGGGTCGCCTGGCGGCAGCGCGCCGCTGGGTTGTCAAGGTGGGTAGCGCATTACTTACCAATGATGGTCTCGGCCTGGATGTCTCCGTAGTCCGGTCATTGGCTGACCAGTTGGTGGCACTCCGTGAGACGGGCAGCGACGTCGTTTTGGTATCTAGCGGTGCGATTGCCGCGGGGCTTGTGCGGCTCAATTTGACGGAAAGGCCGCACGAGGTGCACCTCTCACAGGCAGCGGCTGCCGTCGGCCAGTCAGCGCTGGTGCGAGCCTACGAGGAGAATCTCAGCCCTCATGGTGTAACCAGTGCGCAGATTCTGCTGAGTCATGCGGATATCAGGGCCAGAGATCGCTACCTTAATGCTCGAAGCACCTTGAGCACACTGCTCGGTATGGGGGTGCTACCGATCGTGAACGAGAATGACACCGTGGTCACCGATGAAATTCGACTGGGTGATAACGACACGCTGGGGGCGCTGGTGGCTAATCTGGTCGATGCTGATGTGCTGCTTGTTCTGACCGATCAAGACGGGTTAATGGATCAGGATCCTCGACAGGTGGCGAGTGCCCAGATTATCTCTTCTGCAGATGTCCACGACGCGACCCTGGACGCGATGGCCGGCCCCGGTGGTGCGTTGGGGCGCGGCGGCATGGCGACCAAGCTGAGTGCCGCGCGGCTCGCGGCTCGCTCCGGCACGGATACGGTCATTGCCAACGGACGGGTGCCCGACGTTATTAGTCGCGTCGCCGCAGGCGAGTCGGTCGGCACGTTTTTACAGACACAACGTCGGCCGCAGAGCGCCCGAAAGCAATGGTTGGCGAGTCTTTTACATGCTCAGGGCCAACTGTTTCTGGATGACGGCGCTGTCAGAGGGGTTGTCGAGCAGGGTCGCTCGCTTCTACCCATCGGTATCACCGCGGTGTCGGGAGAGTTTGAGCGCGGTGACTTGGTCAGCTGTGTCGATGGCCAGGGTAGAGAACGGGCGCGAGGTTTGGCGAACTATAGCAGCGCTGAGGCCCAGGCCTTAATGGGCAAAGCATCGGCACACATCGAGTCAACTCTGGGTTATTGCGGAGAGGAAGAAATGATCCATCGTGACAACCTGGTGGCGAGTTAGCGTGATGTCGGGTCCATCGCTTCTCCTGTTTTATGGCGGTTGCCTGTTTGTCGCATCGCTTTTTGGGAGTTGGTTGCCGCGACAAATGGTAATGACCCACACCCGCACTCAAATGGTACTGAGTATGGTGTCTGGCCTCATGCTCGGCGTCGCTTTGTTGCATCTGATTCCCCACAGTGTCGCTGCGGCGTCCGATGAGATTGACAGCGTCATGGCCTGGACTCTGGCGGGTCTCATCTTCATGCTGTTGATGCTGAGACTGTTTCATTTTCACCAGCATGACTTTGGTGACGCCGCGGACGACTGTGAAATCACTTCACTCGACGCACATCATCATGCGCATGCGCATGACCACGCACACCCTCCTGAGCGAGCGTTGGGCGCACTGGGTCTATTCTTTGGTCTGTGCGTTCACACGGTGATAGACGGTATTGCTCTGGGCGCGGTACTCCACGCGGATGAGGCGCTCCCTATGGCCGGTGCAGGTGTTTTCATGGCGATCTTGCTGCACAAGCCACTGGATGCCCTCTCGATTGAGACGGTGATGACGACGGGGGGATTGGCTTCTTCCGCTAGGTGGTGGGCAGCGGTGTGTTTCGCGCTCCTCTGCCCTGGCGCGGCCCTCAGTTTCTATTTGGGTGTGGCTCCCTTGATCTCCAGCGCGGGGTTGCCCGCGGTCCTCGCGTTTGCTGCCGGCGCATTCATCTGTATTGCCCTAGGGGATCTGTTACCTGAAGTGCAGTTCCACAGCCATGACCGTATTCGCCTGACGGCACTTTTTCTTTTGGGTGTGGGGCTGGCTATCGCCATCGGCTGGCTTGAGCCGGCACACGGATAAACCTTATTCGTTTGCGCTCATTTGGCGTGCCAAGCGTGCGCTGTTCTGACGATCGATCGGTCGATCGAGCCACCCGGTCACCTCCGCTGCCACGAGATCAGTGAGCGCCGCAATGTGACTCGGTTCAGCGTTCAGACAGGGAATATATTCATAGCGGGAGCCACCTGCCTCCAAAAAGGTATCCCGGTTTTCCATGCCGATTTCTTCAATGGTTTCCAAGCAGTCGGCCGAAAACCCCGGACAAACCACCTGCACGGCTGCCACACCCTGCTCCGGTAGCGCCCGCAGCGTTTCATCCGTGTAGGGCTGTAGCCATTCTTCTCGCCCGAATCGTGATTGGAATGTCGTAATCATCTCGGAGGTGCACAGGCCGAGCTGTTCTCCAATCAGGCGGGAGGTTTTGTGGCACTGGCAGTGGTAGGGGTCGCCCTCGGTCAGGTAGCGCTTGGGCATGCCATGGTAGGAAAGGATCAGCTTGTCGGCGCGCCCATGGGTGCGCCAGTGTGCTTCGATACTGTTGGCCACCGCTTTAATGTACCCGGGGGCGTCGTGATAGGAGCTGACAAAGCGCAGTGACGGGAGCCATCTTCGATGCGTCAGCGCATTACTGACTTCGTCATAAGTCGAACCTGTTGTGGGTCCACCGTACTGAGGGTAAAGCGGTAGGACAACCAGTTGCTCCATCCCTGCTTCGAACATCTCATCGAGTACCCTATGGATCGCCGGGGCGCCGTAGCGCATGGCGCCGCGGACAATAAAGCGGTCGCCAAAACGGGATGCAAGGCTTTGTTCGACGCCGGCCACCTGATCCTCAAGGTGCATCAACAAGGGCGATCCGCGCTCGGTCCAAACGGTCTGGTAGGCCTCGGCCGAGCGCTTTGGCCGCGTATTGAGAATGATGCCATTTAAAATAAGCCACCAGATGGGGCGTGGCACTTCAACGACTCGGGGATCCCATAGAAACTGCTTGAGATAAGGGCGCAGCGCTTTGGCTGTGGGTGCTTCAGGGGTGCCCAAGTTGGTCAGCAGCACACCGATACGGGGTTCTGATGCGTGTTGATAATCGGACTGGCCGACATATTTCATACTGGGTTCCAGAGCGCCATACATTTTGATCACCTCGCCTTCGCGGCAAGTGATCTCGGGTATCAGTGTATCTTATACGTCAATTGACTCTGGGCTGATCAATGCGTACAAACGGGGTCCGGCCGGGTATGCATTACCCTTCTTTTACGCCATAGGGTGGACAGATGAGCCTCGATTTTGACAGCGCCCGGCTACCGAATCCAAACCTCTCTGAGGAACATGTTGCTTGGAGAGCGGCACTGCGGCGGTTCGTTGATGCCGAGATACTGCCTTACGCCGAAGATTGGGATGAGGCGGGCGCCATACCTGATGCCCTCTGGCCCAAGGCCGCTGCCGTGGGTCTCTTGGGTTTGGGCTATCCAGAACAGTTCGGCGGGGTCCCCGCCGATAGCTGGCATTCGTGGATTGTGAATGAGGAATTGTCTCGGGTCGGCGTGGGTGGGGTATCCGCTTCACTGATGGTGCATGGCATCGGGTTGCCCCCGGTGCTCAACTGGGGGCCTGAGTGGATGCAGGCAGCGGTTGCACCGCCGGTCCTGCGGGGAGAAAAGTGGATTTCGCTGGGCATCACGGAGCCCGGGGGTGGGTCGGACGTGGCAAACCTTGCTACGCAGGCTGTTAGGGATGGCGACTATTATGTTGTATCAGGCAGCAAAACCTATATCACGGGAGGGATGCGCGCCAATTGGGTGTCAACTGCCGTGCGCACGGGGAGCGACGGCGCTGGTGGCGTCTCGATGTTACTCATACCGACCGACGCCGAGGGGTTCTCACGAACGCCCCTTGACCGCAAGATGGGCTGGTGGGCCTCCGATACCGCAACCTTGTATTTTGATGAGGTGCGCGTGCCCGTGAGCCACCTGATTGGGCGTGAAAATGAAGGTTTTAAGGTCATCATGACGAACTTCAATAATGAGCGCATGGGAATGGCGGCGGCAATGGAGGCGTACGGTCGCGTTTGCCTTGAGGAGGCGGTGGCCTGGGCGCAAGAGCGGAAAACCTTTGGCAAGCGTCTTGCGGACCACCAGGTCATTCGACACAAAATAGCGCAAATGAAGCAACAACTGAACGCCACACAGGCCTATATTCGATGCTGCTACGAAGCGATTGAGGCCGGTACGCCCAACCCGGGCGACATTGCCCTGCTCAAGGTACAGGCGAGCGAAGTCATGGAGTTCTGCGCCCGGGAAGCCATGCAGATTCTGGGTGGGCTGGGTTACATGCGCGGCAATCGCGTTGAGCGGATTTATCGTGAAGTGCGCGTGAATGCGATTGGCGGAGGCTCGGAAGAGATCATGAGGGATTTAGCCTCCCGCCAATACGGCCTCTGAGCGACGCGGCAGAGCGGATTTCGGATAGTATCGAGCGTGGTGACCACGGCCCACATCGGGGATGGGGTGGGCAGATGCCCGGCCGCCCATGGCGGAACGCAGGGTTTTACCGTGCCAAAGCGGTGAGTAAATGGATTGCGACAGCGCTGCCGACTCGATGGCGCGCAGGAGAATGGAGATGGTAGATAACAAAGCGGCCTTAAAAGCATTTCGAGAGGACGTCGCTGCTTGGATGGCTGAAAACGTACCCGCTGACCCCGGGTTTCTGTTACCCCTGACGTTTCTTGAGGTAGGTACCGAACAGCAGCTCGATTTTTTGCGTGAGTGGCAGCACAAGCTCTGGAGCGCCGGTTATTTGGGCATGCATTGGCCGACCGAGTACGGGGGCCAAGGTGCCGATCCCGCGTATCAGTTTGTTGTCGATAGGGAGTTGGGTCGTCACAACGCACCGATCATCTTCAATACCATTGGACTCAATTGGGTAGGTCCCTTGCTATTGGATATGGGCACGGATGAAGAAAAAGCAAAATACATTAAGAAGATTCTGTCCGCCGAAGAGATCTGGTGTCAGGGGTTCTCGGAGCCCGATCATGGCTCTGATCTGGGTGCTGTCCAGACCCGGGCCGTGAAGGACGGCGATGAGTATGTCGTGAACGGCTCCAAGATCTGGACCACGCTGGGCAACTACGCTGACCACATGATCCTGTTGGCGCGAACCAATCCCGAGGCAGAGCGGAAGTATGACGGCCTGTCGTTCTTCCTGTCGCCAATGAAGGTGGCGGGTATAGAAGCCCACCCGATCCGCAAGGTTACGGGTGAATACGGCTTCAACCAGACGTTCTTTACGGATGCACGCATTCCAGCGAGTTGCCTGATGGGCGAGGAGGGCGGTGGTTGGTCGGTGGCCATGAAAACGCTGGAGTACGAGCGAGGTGTGACTGCGGGGCAGGCCAGCGGTCACTGGGGAGTGACCATTCAGGTCGATGACATGATTGATGAGTTGCGTGCTCTGGAGAACGACGGTGAAGCGCTGCTGTCCGACCCCATTGTTCGCGATGATTTGGTGGGTTTTATCATGGAGGCCAAGGCATTGTCCTTGTCCGCGCGACGGATGGCAGTGCCGGCGCTGAATACCGATTACCCGATGGGTCTGGCGCTGTCGGTCAAGTATCGCGGTACCGAGTACGAGCGGCGCATGAAACAGTACACCGCAAGCAAACAGGGCGCCCGCAGTGCTTTGTATGTGGGCGACGCTGACGCCGTGCGCGGTGGGTTTTGGCAGCGGGCCTACTTCAGTAATTTTGGCGCCACCATCGGGGGGGGAACCACTCAGGTGCAGGCCAACATTATCGCCGAGCATGTGCTCGGATTGCCGAAATAAGGGGGCCGCAGATGTCACTCACACAGAATGTGGCGATCTCGCTTACTGAAGAGCAGGGGATGCTTTTGGATGTCGCCCGCGGATTTGTGCGGGATCAAGCGCCAATTGAAGCGGTGCGCGCACAACTCGAGACGGAGACGGGCTACGACGCGACTATTTGGCAAGCCATGGTTGAAATGGGCTGGACCGGGATATCGCTACCTGATGCAGTAGGCGGCGCCGGCATGGGGGTTGGGTCAGCGGTTCCCGTCTTCGACGCGCTGGGCGGTGGTCTGCTCGGTACGCCACTCTTGAGCACGACCATAGCGGGCCAGTTGCTCTGGCGCGCAGCCGGCGAAAAAGCCTCCGACTGGCTGGGCCGGCTCTGTAACGGTGAAATCGGGACGGTTGCGCTCCTTGATCACGCCGATTGGGGCGTGGCCAACACGGGGGTTGCGCTGGATACTGGCGGCGTGCTGAGCGGGCGGAAACACTTTGTTGCCGATGCCCAAGTGGCGGACCTCTATGTGGTGGTGGCCAACGAGAGCGGTACGCCGGTGCTCGCGCTGGTAGAGACCAGTGCGCTCGCCCCCGGAGCCTTGTCGGCGAATGTTTTGATTGATCTGACCAAGCGAGCTGCCAATGTTGACTTTACTGGCGCCAAACCGGCGCTTGTTGTCCGCGGGGAGGCAGTGACAAGCGCCTTACGGGACACGCTTTTGTTGGGTGCTTTATTGACGGCCGCAGAGACAACCGGGGCTGCCGGCAGGTGTTTGTCCAGCATCACTGAATACCTTAAGACTCGCAAACAGTTCGGAAAGCTGATTGGTTCCTATCAGGCGCTCAAACATCCCACCGTCGATATCTATGTGGGGATGGAAAATGCGCGTTCCTTTGTCTACCACGGAGCGACGATCGTGTCCGAGGAGGCCTTGTCTCGCGATGCCGAGGTGGCGTGTCGAATGGCCAAGGTCGCGGCGGATGATGCCATGGTTTACGCAGGAGACAGGGCCGTCCAGTTCCACGGCGGTTTTGGCTTCACCTGGGAATGCGACTCAACCCTATTCATCCGACGTGCGCAATGGGCGCAACAGATGTATGGCGGTGCAATTCATCATCGCAAGCGGTTGGCAGCACTGCTATTGGATGATGAGGGTGGCGGCTGACCCGGTGCAAGTCGCGCTAGATTGCGGGTAAATGCTCGCTCAGAAAGCGCAGTAGATTGCCTCCCATAACGGCACGAATCTCCACCTCGGTAAAATTGGCGTCCAGCAGTGCCTGCGTCAGATGGGGAAGTTGTGCCGCGTCGATAGGTGTCGTGACAGAGCCGTCCCAGTCGGACCCGAGAGCGATGTGTTCCAATCCAAAGCGATCGATGCCGTAGCGAATAGCGCCGGTGATCGCGTGAATGTCCTCACCGCAGGTCACATCTGCCCAGAATCCGACACCGATCAAACCGCCTGCTGCGGTGATCATCTCCATGGTTTCATCACTGATGTTTCTGGGACTGGGGCAGTGTCCCTGAAAGCCCGTGTGACTCACTATCAGTGCGGCACCGTTGGTGGTCGCCAACGTGTCGCGAACGGTGGCTTCGCTGCTGTGCGCCACGTCGATCATGATATTCAACTGCCGCATCTTGGTGACCGCGTCGCGACCAAAGGAGGTTAGGCCGCTTTGGGATTCGCCATGTAACGAGCCACCCAGCCGATTATCGAAGAAGTGTTGCAGACTCATCATGCGAAAGCCGGCGGCGTAAAGCCGGTCTATATTCCCCAGGTCGCCGTCGAGGGCATGGGAGCCCTCCGTTCCCAGTAGAGCGCCGATAACGCGATTGCCGGCCTGACGTTGGGCCACCAACTCATTCAAGTCGGATTGCGACCGGATAAGCGTGAGTAGCGGGTGCTGTTGCGCGGCGGCGTGGACTCGCTCGGCCTGAAGCATGGCACGTGCAAACAAGCTGGTTTGTGTTGCGGCGGGCCAGCGTTGTGCCAGCGCGAGTAGGGTAATGTTGTCGGGCGCGTCACTGGCGTTGCGATCGTAATTCTGACCTCTGGGTGACTTGGTGACAGTAGTGAACATTTGCAGGGCGGCACCGCCCTCCAGCAACTTGGGTACATCCACGTGACCATGACCGTTTTGCCCCAGTAGGTCTTTTCCCCACAAGGCTGAGTCGGCATGCAGGTCGCCGACAATCAGCGAACTGTGCACCGCAATGGCTTCGTCTGTGGGGGTTCGCCCCGGGTCACCTTGGACCTGATTGGAGACACGATCGACCCACTGCGGGCCCAGACTGAAAAAGGCCCCTGTCAGCGTTATGGACAAGAACGCCAGGAGCGTGAGAAATCGCTTCAGCCATTCCATAGTCGCTCTCCTGAGAATACGGGTAAGCCGTTGCGAGTCTGTCCGTTTTGTGGCCGGTGGGCAACTGGTCTGGGCACCAAACTCACCCGTACCTAAGTCTATGAATCCTAAGGTCGGCATCCTTATTCTCGGGGACCAGTTGAGTTGGCATCATCCTGTGCTCGCCGATGCGGATCCCCGCGACGTTGTCGTTATCCTCGCGGAGGTGGCCGAGGAGGCGACCTATGTGAGACACAACCGACACAAAATTGTGCTGATATTCAGCGCTATGCGGCATTTTGCCCGCGCGCTGGAGGCCCGTGGCTTTACGGTCCAGTACTACCGATTTCAGGACGGTGTGTCCTCCCTGCTGGCAGCTTGTCAGCTTGCCCACGACACCTGGTCTCTTTCTGCGCTCCATATCTGTGAGCCGGGAGAGTTCCGTTTGCTGGAACAGATGTCCGATTGGAGTCAACGAGTGGGTATGCCTGTCGTGTTGCACGAGGACACCCGGTTTCTGTCTTCCCGGGCCGACTTTGCCGCCTGGGCTCAAGGTCGAAAGCAGCTGCGTATGGAGTACTTTTACCGCGAGATGCGCAAGCGTTACCAATTGCTGATGGAGGGCAATCAGCCAGAGGGCGGTAAGTGGAATTACGATGCCGACAACCGTCAGGGTTGGCGCGGCCAAACCGAGATTCCCGAGAGAACCGTCCCTGCGTTGGACGCATTGACCCAAGAGGTGATAACCGAGGTGGCGAAGGCCTTTCCAGACAACCCCGGCGATCTGTCTACATTTCGCTGGGCGGTGACAACAGAAGCGGCTGAGCAAGAGTTGGATTGGTTCTGTCAGCACGCACTGCCTTTCTTCGGGACTTATCAGGATGCACTGGCGGAAGCCTCACCGTGGCTGTTCCATGGCCTGATATCGATGTATCTCAACTGTGGTCTGCTGGAGCCTCTGCCGGTGTGTGAGCGTGTGGAAGCCGAGTACCGACGCGGGCACTGCAGTCTCGCGGCGGCCGAGGGGTTTATCCGTCAGGTGTTGGGTTGGCGGGAGTACGTGAGGGGACTGTACTGGCTGCATATGCCCGAATATCGGCAACGTAATGCCCTGGCCGCGACGCGGCCGCTACCCGCCTGGTTCTGGACCGGCGAGACAAAGATGCGCTGCCTGTCGCAGGCACTGAAGCAATCACTGGATCTGGGTTATGCGCATCACATTCAGCGGCTGATGGTGATCGGCAACTTCGCGCTACTTGCAGGGCTCGACATTGAGGCAGTCTGCGATTGGTATCTGGCGGTTTACCTCGATGCTTTTGAGTGGGTGGAGTTACCCAATACGCTCGGTATGGCGTTGTTCGCTGATGGCGGCATTATGGCGTCCAAGCCCTATGCTGCCAGCGGGAAATATATCCAGAAGCAGGGCGACCATTGCACCTCTTGCCCCTATGATCCCAAACAGGTCACCGGGGAGCGAGCCTGCCCCTATAACAGCCTGTACTGGCACTTTATTGATCGGCATGCCGAATTGCTGAGCCAGAATCCGCGCATGGGATTGATCATGGGCGGTTGGAGAAAGCGCTCGTCCAGCGACCGAGAGGTGGTTGTACAGTGGGGTGATCAGATGCTGGAGCAACTGCCGTCTCTGTAGCTTCGGAGTGAATGGCGGTAATCACGATTTCCGCTGTCGCTGCCCGCTGCAGCGCCTTGAGCAGTAAACGATCTGATCCCATTGATGTTTCCAGCGCGCCCGCCAGGTAAACGACCGTTCGCAGACCGGACAAATCTTGGTAGGTAAGTCAGATTTTTTCCGCTGTGCCATCAGCGCGGTCCCATTATGGGCCAATCAGCTCCATCGACCACATGTGCCGGTTGCGCGGGGCGGAATCCTCCCCACTTCAGCGTGAAGGTGTCATCCGGGTCGTATTGAGCGGCCTGTTTGGTCAAATTGAAGTGCCGTCCGCCTCGCGGATCAGAGCCCACCCCGGCGATGTATTGCCAGTTGCCGTAGTTACTGCCAACGTCATAATCAATCAGCTGTTGCTCAAAAAATGCTGCACCGTATCGCCAATCGAGACCGAGCTCATTGATGAGACAGGAAGCGGCGATCTGGCGACCCCGGTTGCTCATCCAGCCGGTGGCCACAAGTTGTCTCATGAGAGCATTTACAAGGGGATAGTCGGTGTCGCCCGCGCACCAGCGTGCAAAGTGACGGGGTTCGAAAGTGGTCAGCAGTCGTCGACCTGCGCGACCGTTTTGACGAAAAAGGGATTGACCATCGATCGTGGCGCGCCAGTGAAAGAACTCTCGCCACAGCAATTCAAAGTACAGCCAGTAGGTAGATTCATTGGCGAGATGTTCTCGCTCATACCGAAAAATGGCGTGCGCAACAGTACGCGCAGAGAGCGCCCCGGAAGCCAGCCAAGGAGAAAGCGTGCTGGAGCCGCCCAGACCATCAAGGTCATTGCGTGTTTGCTTGTAGTCCGCGATCGCGTGGGTTTGGAACAGAAATTGATCCAGGCGCCGCAGCCCGGCAGTGGCGCCGCCGGGTAGCGGCAGTCCGGGATGCGGAGAGGCAGCCGATGCCGGTATCGCGTCAAACTGGGCTGACGGCGGGGGCGGCAGGGAGCTCGGTGTCGGTATAGGGCCACTGATATTCAGCCGCTCGACCTTGCGACGGAAAGGCGAAAAAGTGTCGGGCAGCTCCTCCAAAAGAAAAGGAAACTGCTCGGCGTCGAAGAGCCTGTTGCCGCGAAAGAGGGAGAGTGTGGCGGGCAACTTTTTTTCCAAGAAGGTAACGGCCTGTGACTCGTGCCAGCCGGGCGTAAAACTGGTGGTGACGTGGTCAATGCTGAAGCGGTCCACGATGTTGGCCAGGACCAGTTCCGGAGAACCTTCGAGAACCATCAGATCCTGACCTAAGGCCTGTAGCTGCTCCTTGAGCTCCTGCAAAGACTCCCGCAGAAAACGATCTCGCTGAGGACCGAGGCCGATTAGGTTGCACCAGGGCCTGGGTTTTGGCATCAGGTAGACGCAGAGGAGCGAGTCTGCGTTCTGGGCGCTGGCCAGTGCGGGGTTGTCCGCCAAGCGCAGATCGGTTTGAAACCAGTGGAGTTGACGCATGTTGGCTCATCCAGCAGCAGTGTTCTGGTGTACGCTGGCCCGTAACGCACGGATCGGCCGTGACGCAATAGTGCCCAGCTTCATCGGGGGCAGTCGGTACGCCACTTTTAACGGGTAGCAGCCTAGGACATGATTGAATCCAACCCTTCATTGGCCTCATTGATCGACTCGGCTTCAGCTGCCCTGAAAGCGTTGTCGGGAAAGGCTCACCGATGGCAGACGGCGGCGCCGGGGCGGGTCAATCTTATTGGCGAACATACCGATTACAACGGGGGTTGGGTGCTCCCGATGGCGATCGATCGTTACACCGCAATCGCTGCTGCACCCGGCGTGCCCGGGCGAATCCGGGTGCGCAGTTTGGCGGTCTCCGAGGAGAGCAGTCTGCCGCTTGATCAGTTGCACACGCCCCATAGCGACGTCTGGATGCGCTATGTGCAGGGTGTGGTCGCCGAGTACGATCGGCGCGGCGTCCGTTGCCCCGCCCTCGACGTCGCTGTCGCATCGAGTGTCCCGCCAGGAGGCGGCTTATCCAGCAGCGCAGCGCTTGAGTTGGCGATGGCGCACTTGTTAGAGGCAGTGACAGGGCAGACGGTGACCGCGAGTGAGCGCATTCAGGCCGGCGTTCAGGCGGAGCGTGAAATGGCGGGTGTCCCGTGCGGAACGATGGATCAGACTGTGGTCGAGCTGGCAGAGGCCGAGCACGCGTTCCTGCTCGATTGCGCGGATCAGACAGCGCGGTCAGTCCCTTTTGATCCGCAGGCGGCGGCACTGCTGGTGATTCACTCCGGCGTTTCTCATGCGCTTGCAGAGAGCGCTTATGCCCAGAGGCGAGCTGATTGTGAGAACGCCAGCGCCCTATTGGGCGTGAATACGCTCCGCGAAGTGAGCTCCAACCAACTGGCGCGGTTAGAGGATGATGCGCTACTGCACCGGCGGGCCACCCACGTGGTCTCGGAAAACGAACGGGTTCATCAGGCGGTGGCAGCAATCGAACAAGGCCAATGGGAGCGGCTGGGGGCGCTGATGATAGCCAGTCATGAATCTTTACGGGATAACTACGAGGTGTCCTGCCCAGAGCTCGATCTACTGGTGGCACTCTCCGCGGCCGAGCGAGGGGTTTACGGCGCCAGAATGACTGGCGGTGGTTTTGGCGGTTGTATCATTGCGTTGGTCGAGGCTGACCGCCTTGAGGCAGTGGCTGATGGTGTAAGTGGCCGGTACCATGAACGCGTTGGTTGGGCACCCCGGTGTTATCGTGTTCGGGCCAGTGCCGGCGCCCGCGAGATCTGCACGGACCTATGACCGATTCGCAGTCACAACGCCCTCATCGCCGTCGCAATGCGTTGACGGGGGAGTGGGTCATGGTCTCGCCTCAGCGCGCACAGCGTCCATGGCAGGGTGAGGTGAGCGCTGCCTCAGACGACACCGGGACAAGTTACGACCCCCACTGCTATCTCTGTCCGGGCAATACCCGCGCGAGTGGCGATGTGAATGCCCCCTATACGTCCCCGTGGGCATTCGAAAATGATTTTCCTGCCGTGGCGGGTGAATTTGAGCCAGCGTCGGTCGATGCCACCGACTCTGGGGCGCTATCGCCGCTGTTCAAATCGGCGCCAGTTGCCGGTCGTTGTCGGGTGCTCTGCTACCACCCAAACCACAATATCACACTGGCCAATATGACCGAGCAAGAGGCACGGGCGGTGGTGCAATTGTGGGCCTCGGAGGTTCGGGACCTGCGCCAGAACCACCATTGGGTACAGGTGTTTGAGAATCGGGGCGCGGTGATGGGGTGCTCCAATGCGCATCCTCACGGGCAGATCTGGGCGGTCGATACCCTCCCCAACGAGGGAACCAAGGAACTGGCTCAGCAGCGGACCTTCTTTGAAGGGGAGCAGGTGGCATTGCTGGAGGTCTACCGCGCTGAGGAAGAGCAACTGGCAGAGCGGGTCGTCATCCAACAGGAAAACTGGACTGTGCTGGTACCCTATTGGGCGACGTGGCCGTTCGAGACGCTCCTGTTACCGCGGCGTCAGATCGATCATCTTGATAGCTTGACCGATAGCGAGCAAAAGTCTCTGGCGCGAGTGCTCACCCGCTTGCTTCGCGGCTACGACTCCCTGTTTGATACGAGCTGCCCCTACACCATGGGTTGGCACGGTGCGCCGGGCAACTCGCCGGCACCGTACTGGCAACTCCACGCGCATTTTTATCCCCCGCTACTTCGCTCAGCGAGTGTGCGCAAACATATGGTGGGATATGAGATGCTGAGCGAGGCGCAGCGCGATTTGACTCCCGAAGCGGCTGCAGAAAAGCTCAGACAAGCGCTGTGAGTCGAAGCCAGACATGAGCAGGCGGGAGCAAAGGTATCGAGGGTCGGAGTAGAGAGTGCGATGAAAGTATTGGTCACTGGCGGGGCAGGCTACATCGGCAGCGTCACGAGTGAGGTGCTGCTCACCCACGGCCACGATGTGGTGGTATTCGACAACCTGTCACAAGGACATCGGGCGGCTGTGCCTGCAGCAGCCAAGTGGGTCAACGGCGACCTGTCGTCCCCGCAAGCGATCCGCGAGGCCATCGACCACCACCGGCCCGACGCAGTGATGCACTTTGCGGCGCGATCTCTGGTCGGGGAATCCATGGACAAGCCCTTCGTTTATCTGCGGGATAACGTAGTGAACGGACTGAATTTGCTGGAGGCCTGTGTCATGGGCGGGGTTGAGCGCTTTATCCTGTCTTCGACGGCGAATTTGTTCGGAGCCCCCACCGCCGCTGTCATCGATGAGCACGCTGTGATTGCGCCGGGCAGTCCTTACGGCGAGTCCAAGCGGTCGCTCGAGCGGGCGCTCGACTGGTTATCACAGACCAAGGGCCTGCGCTTCGCGAGCCTGCGTTACTTTAACGCCGCGGGCGCCAGTGAAGCGCGGGGCGAGCATCACACGCCAGAAACCCACCTGATACCGTTGGTTTTGCAGGTCGCGGCCGGGCAACGTGAACACATCACGATCTTCGGTGACGACTACGACACGCCGGATGGCACCTGTATCCGCGACTACATCCACGTGGTGGATTTGGCCGAGGCGCACGTGCTGGCATTACAGGCGCTCGAGCAGGGCAATCGGGTTTACAACCTGGGGAATGGTGAGGGCTTCAGCGTGCGGCAAGTGATTGAAACCGCGCGAGCGGTCACCGGTGCAGCCATTCCGGAGCAGATGGGTCAGCGACGCGCGGGAGATCCGGCCCGATTGGTGGCATCCAGCGACCGGATTCGCGACGAGTTGGGGTGGGCGCCCCGGTTTCCGGGTTTAGAGCAGATCATCGACAGCGCGTGGCGCTGGCACCAGCGGCACCCTGCCGGTTACACCGCTTGATCGCGCAGTCCTAGTGACTGAGATCAGCCAGACGGAGTAGGGCGCGACATCGACTTTTGCGGTAGTCTGCCCGCCTCACGGTGTGGCGCAAACACAGTCGCTGCGACCGCTGATCACGACCATTTGCTTGAGAGGTAGCTTGTGTCCGCAATCGACAGTTTGTTTGATCCGTTCTCACTTAAGTCCCTGAACATGGATAACCGCGTCGTTATGGCGCCCATGACCCGAAACCAATCTCCGGACAATATCCCCAGTGAGGCCTCGGTCGAATACTACCGGCGTCGCGCAGCGGGCGGTGTTGGGCTGATTATTACGGAGGGAACCTGCCCGAATCATATCGCCGCCAACGGCTACGAGAATGTGCCTTACTTCCACGGTGAGGAGCGATTGGCTGGGTGGAAGCAGGTGGTGGATGCGGTCCACCAAGAAGGTGGCAAGATCGCACCGCAGTTATGGCACTGTGGTGGAATGCGCAAGCGGGGTGCAATGCCAGAGGGGGACGTTGATGGCTATACGCCCTCAGGCATGAATGTCCCGGGCAAAGTGACGCGACACGTGATGACCCAACAGGATATCGACGATGTCGTTCGCGCTTTTGCTGAGGGGGCTCGTGATGCACAGAAATTGGGTTTTGATGCTGTGGAACTCCACGGTGCCCACGGTTATTTGATTGATCAGTTCTTTTGGGAGGGGACAAATCAGCGCACCGATGGCTATGGCGGTTCGATGTTGGCCCGCAGCCGCTTCGCGGTAGAGGTCATTGAGGCCTGTCGCACAGAGGTGGGCCCTGATTTCCCGCTGATTCTGAGGTGGTCGCAGTGGAAACAGCAGGATTTCACAGCGCGGCTGGCCCCCACACCGCAGGAACTGGAGGCATTTTTGAGACCGCTGATTGATGCGGGGGTGGATGCTTTTCACTGTAGCCAGCGACGATTCTGGGAGCCTGAATTTGAGGACTCGGACTTGAACCTCGCTGGGTGGGTCAAAAAGCTCACCGGTATGCCCACGATCACAGTGGGCAGCGTTAGCCTTGACCAGGACTTCATTACCCAGCCCGCAGAGGGCGAGGGAGCGTCAAGCGAGCCGGCGTCTATCGATCGGCTGTTGGAGATGATGGATAGGGG
>Ga0181566_10001326_pt1 | contig 20266 bp, 16 predicted proteins | sample 101ome_15_FD_133762 | JGI IMG/M metagenome (GOLD analysis project Ga0181566, IMG submission 133762) | Coastal salt marsh microbial communities from the Groves Creek Marsh, Skidaway Island, Georgia - 101402AT metaG (megahit assembly) | ecosystem: Environmental > Aquatic > Marine > Intertidal...
ACTCAAAGGAATGTCCAAAGGCTACGCCTCTATGGATTATGAATTTAAAGAGTTTGAAACATCGGACCTGGTTAAAGTTGATGTTCTTTTAAACGGCGACAAAGTGGATGCACTCTCATTAATTTGTCACCGATCAAATTCATTTTATAAAGGCCGTGAGCTGACCCAAAAATTACAAAAGATTATTAACCGCCAACAATTTGACGTTGCGATTCAAGCGGCAATTGGAGCCAAGATTCTTGCAAGAGAGACCGTCAAAGCACTACGTAAGAACGTCCTGGCAAAATGTTATGGTGGGGATATTTCTCGTAAAAGAAAATTACTGGAGAAGCAAAAAGAAGGTAAAAAACGGATGAAAGTTGTCGGGAATGTCGAGCTTCCACAAGAGGCATTTCTTGCTGTTTTAAAAGTTGAAGAGTGATTACTCCTTCGGCATAATAGGTTCATGAGAGAGCAAATTTTTGACCACCTATCTAAAGCTTTAAAAATATATACAGATAATGATTTTCGAGATGAATTAATTTCTGCTAAGTCGGATTTTTTTAAGATTACCGGAAATTTAAATGAGGATGATGATGACTATGATCTTCGAATGCACTCATTTAATGATTGGTATTTAATGCAATATATTTTATCAGATGTAAAAAGGTCTCCCATTTCAGATTATATTTTTTCTCAAAATGTAGATGAAAATATAGCGACGGTTTTACTCGGGCATAAGCGCTCGCTTTTTCAGTATACTGGGGAAAAGAGAAATGGTGCTGCAGTTTTTAGAAATCTTCGCGATGAAAAAAATATGATGGTTAAAGATAAAACAATTGCTCCAATGTTTGTTAAAGGCGATATCTTTTTGGCCAGGTACTTTCAATTAGCAGATGAAATTATTTTTATGCCAGGTTTGTGTGTGATCCCACAAGAGGTCAAATCACCAGTTGTTAAAGAATTGGTTAAGATGAAGCAAAAACAATCAAAAAGAGACGAACAAAGCTTGATGCTTAAAATTGAATATCTTAAAACAAAAAGCCTTCGCTACTCTCACTTGGCATTAGAGAAGATCTTCTCGTTTTAAGCAGCATTTAATTGTTCTGTTGTTTCAGCTTTTTTTTTTGATTTTCCAAGGGCCAAGTAAGGAAAGATTCCAAGTAAATTAATTGTCAGCATCGTTACCCAAAACACATTAAATAAGTCTGCTCCATTTGAAACCTGTAGATATTGAAAAAGTTTATCAAATGCAACATGGCCAACACCCATTCCTCCTGGGGCCAATGGAATAGCTGTAATAATCATTCCAATAGGAACAAAGGTAAAAATATCTTGAACCGCGATATCTCCCATGATGATTGGCTTTGTGATGACAAAAAAACCTGTTAGTCCCATTATTTGTCCTAATATTGAGATACCAATACTTTTAAAAAAGACACCTCTATCTTTTCCAATCGCCCAAAATCGCTCAAAAATGTGAGCAATTTGCGAACCAACTTTTGGAATATTGTTCATGAGGGAAATTATTTTACTTTGCAACTGACTTGAAACAAATAGGGTGGAGATAAAAACAAAAATTCCAACAAGTAAAAGAAGGTTAAGTGAAATAATATTTTTAATTTCTTGGTTTATTTGAACAAGGTAAGTGTATCTACTTATAGAGATAATCCCAGTGATTAAGATAAGACCAATTAAGCCATAAATTCTGTCCATGAAAACGGTTAGAAACATCGAGGTTTTAGTAAGGTTTTCGTCAACTTTTTTTAAATACATCATTTTTACTAAGTCTCCAGATACAGCACCAGGGAGAACAGTATTAAAAAACATACCAACCCAAGTAACCATAACAATGAAGAGTGAGGGAACAGTTTTATTTGTCTGAGTTGATAAGATAAATTTCCAGCGCATGGCATTTAGCGTACATTGAGATAGAACGAGTAAAAAACCAGTGATATAAAATTTCGGGCTTTCTAATGATTTTAGAATTATTTTAAAATCCAGTTTTCCATTTGAAATAAGATAGGCTAATAATCCTATAGCAACAGACATTTTTAAGATAGTTTTGATCATGAATGAATCTTCCCGTTGTTTGTTCTGACATAATATCTTAACCTATTAGTGAAAAAAAAATGAGAGGAAATAGATGCTTAAAGTAACAATGTTAGGAACTGGATATGTTGGACTTGTCTCTGGAACTTGCTTTGCAGAGCTCGGGCACCAGGTGACGTGTTTGGATATTGACCAAAATAAAATAAATTTATTAAAAGCAGGTGAAAGTCCAATTTATGAACCAGGGTTAAGTGACCTTCTAAAAAGAAATATACAAGCAGAGAGGCTACATTTTACATTAGAGAAATCCTCTATCTCTGGGGCTGATCTCGTTTTTCTCGCGGTCGGTACACCGACAGGTGATAATGGAGAAGCTAATTTACAATATATTTTTGAAGCAGCAAAAGATGTTGCTTTAAATTTAGATGATGGATGCACGGTTGTTGTGAAGTCTACGGTTCCGGTTGGGACATTTTCAAAAATTAAAGCAATCATGAAGGAGCATACTAAAAAGAAGTTCGATATTGTGTCCAACCCTGAGTTTTTAAAAGAGGGAGCAGCGATTGAGGATTTTATGAAGCCTGATCGAATTGTTGTTGGCCATGATGGTGAGGATAGTTTGGAAAAAATGAGGGAGCTGTATCGGCCTATTACTGATAATGGTTATCCTTTGTATGAAATGAGCAACAGCTCTGCAGAGATGGCTAAATATGCAGCGAATTGTTTTCTTGCCACGAAAATTTCCTTTATTAATGAAATTGCCAATCTATGTGACCGAGTTGGTGCAAATATTGATGAAGTAAGACAAGGAATTATTTCTGACCCTCGGATTGGTAAGTATTTTTTAAATCCTGGTGCAGGATATGGAGGGAGCTGTTTTCCAAAAGACGTGAAGGCGCTTATCCATCTGGCCAAAGAAAATGATATTGATTTTAAAATTGTTCAAGCTGCAGATGATGTTAATGATGAACAAAGAGAATTAATCGCGAAAAAAGTTGTCGATCATTTTGGCGGTGATTTATCGGGGAAAAAAATAGCGCTTTGGGGACTGGCTTTTAAACCTGAAACAGATGATATTAGGGAAGCACCTGCAATGTATATTATCGATTTACTTGTGGCTAAAGGCGCGCAGGTGACAGGCTATGATCCAATTGCGAATAAAAACTTTAGTGCTTATGTAGACTCTAAAAATCACCTAGCTGGTAAGGTTGAAATACTTAATAAGAAAATGGATTGCGTTAACGGTGCGGATGCCATGATTCTCGTCACCGATTGGTCTGAGTTTAAAGCACCAAATTTAGACAATATGAAAGAATCAATGCGAGAGGCAAAAATTTTTGATGCAAGAAATATCTATGTAAGAGAGGTTCTTGAGCGAAAAGGATTTTTCTATCAGGGAATTGGGCGCGGCTAAGTCGCTATGAAAGTTGCTCTTGTTCAATTAAATTCAAAGCTTGATTATCGCCATAATTTAGATAGCATTCGTGAGCTTTTAGTTGATGCAAAAAAAGAGAAAGCAGATGTAGCATTTTTACCGGAATGCTTTTATTCCATGTCAGATGGAGTTAATCCAACGCCTTATTTGGTTTCCAGTGGAAATGAGCACGAGAAAAATATTAAGGAGCTTGCGATAGAGTTTGATATAAACCTATTCGGAGGAACTGTTGCTTATCAACAGGGGACGAATATTTTTAATCGAGCTTATAATATTAACTCTCGAGGAAAGGTCCTTTCTACTTATGACAAAATTAATCTATTTGCCTGTGATTTTTTTGTTGGAGATAAAAAAATAAAGGAGATTAGAGAGTCTAACATCTATACTGCTGGTTCGACTTTTAATATTTTTGATTACCAACAATTCACTGTTGGTAATGCAATCTGCTTTGACATTCGATTTCCCAGTATCTTTTCACACTTCATCAATAATAATGTCGATCTGGTGACAATCCCCTCGGCATTTACCAAGAAAACAGGTGAGATGCATTGGCATTTGTTAAATCGAGCACGTGCAATCGAAACACAAGGGTTCATTATTTCTTCAGCTCAAGTAGGTGACCATAATGGTCGGGTTAGCACTTATGGACATTCTTTAATTGTTGATCCTTGGGGAGATATTCTCCTCGATTTAGGTGGAAAAAACGCGTCCGTCGGATTTGTTGAGCTAAATTTTGATAAAATTAAATCAGCAAGAAATTCAATAAAGGTAAGGTAACTTGAAAAAGAAAATTTTGGCGATTGATGATAGTGAAGACATTCGAACATTGTTAAATCACATCCTTGGTGAAAGTTATGATCTCGTGACTGAGTCTACAGGTGAGTACGGATTAAAAACAGCACTGATTTTTAAACCAGAGTTAATCATTTTAGACTTAGGACTTCCTGAAATGGATGGCTTTGAGTTATGTAACAGGTTTAGATCACTACCTGATCTTGAGGAAGTACCAATTATTATTTTATCCGGACAAAAAGGCCCTGAGGTTCATACTAAAGCCTATACACTTGGAGCAGATAACTTCATTGAAAAGCCATTTAATCATGATGAATTGTTAGCATTGATTAAAAGTAAGCTCAGGCTTGGTGGCAGCACTACCAGAAAGAATCTTGGTGAGGTAACAATTGATTTGAAAAAAGGTTCAGCTTATTTTAAGGGAGATAAAATCGACCTAACTCCAAAAGAGTTTAAAATTTTGGCCGTATTATCTTTAAAGGTCGGCCAGGTAACAACAAGAGAGGAAATCTTTAAAAAGGTTTGGGAAAAAACCCATGTTTCCGATCGAGTCATTGATAACCACGTAACTGCATTAAGAAAAAAAATGATGAATACTGGAATTTTAATCGAATCGATTTATGCGGAGGGGTATAAGATCTCAATTGTTGGACGATGATCTATTGTCAAATATGATTTTGTTATATCGATTTAAGAGTTTTTATACTGTCTTGATTCAGGTTTAGTTGAAAAAGAAGGTAGTTAATCAATTGTTTAGCATGCTCACTTGTTGGATTAACTTTTTCCATTTTTATTTTAAAATCTCGCCAGCTTGTTTTTTTTGATTGAACAAGCGCTAGTCTAAGGTGATCTGAATTGATTTGGAAGTCCGACGGTAGAGGACAGTTAGAGCATGTGAATCCACCTTTTTCAATATCAAAAAAACTTGGGGCAAATTTTAAAAATTCTTTCTCGCAATCATTACATACTTCTATTTGAGGCATAATTCCAAAGTCGGCCATAAATTTACCGATAAAAAAGCAGGTAAAGTGATAATTATTAGCAGCGATTTCATTGTTTTCTAGAAAAAATATCCCATTACTTAAAACATTAAAAAGGCCCGCGTGGTGTTGATCAATATCATTTTCCAAATCCTCTTGCGGGATTGCTGATTGGGAGGTTATTTCACAAATTAGGCTCAGTAAAACGAATCGCCAATAATCGTACCTTATTTTTTCATGAGACCATTTTACTTTCCATTCTTTGGTTTGAACTAGCTCTCCTTTAATTGGGCTTTTGTAAGAAACTTGATAAAGCTTTCCAATTTCTAGATTGTTAGGCTTTAATTTCTTTCCGCCACCCTGACCTCCAAAAAAGAGAACACCTTGCTTTTTTCCATTACGTAGAATCAGATCGCCAATCAGGTGACGGTCTTGAAAAGGGGTTTTTCTAACTAGTATTCCTTCAATCATTAAGCTATGTCTCGGTAAGATCTTAGCCAAAAATATTGCATTATTTTTTTTATTGAGCAAATGGATTTGAAAAAATCAAGAGGTGATATTGTTGATAAAAAGATATTTTTACTCGATGAGTAAAGATGAAAGTTCGAAAATACGATGTTACTAATTGTATCTATTTTAAATAGATCTGCAGGTTTTTTTAGATAAGTTATATTTCTATCTAGCGTTGGCATATTTAAAAAAATTATTTTTGGTAAATAATATTCGTGTTTACTTTGCCGTAGATTTATTTTGATTTCTTTCCAGTTTAAAATTTTCTTGATGATTAGAGAGTCCTCTTGATTTAGTTGTTGAGTGAATAAAAAGACGCAATTTTTTAGCTGTTCTAGATCTGTCAGGTTTTTTAAAGAAAGCTTTGATAGCTCCTTATCAACCAAAATTAGGCAGTTGGAGTAATTATTGGAGCTGGTTTTACCTATTTCAGAAATAGTAATGATTGAGTCATTTTTAGTTGTGGTAAAAGCTTTTTTTAGCTCTAAAATTAGCTCTAGGTGACTTGAGTTAATATAGTGGCAAGTGAACGACTTATTATTTTTGATCAGCATGAGGCTTCTGTTGCAATAATTTTATGCCTTGTTAAGCTGTAAGTAGTTGATAACTTGTTCTCGCTCTTAAGTGTTTTTTTCAATTAGACTTCCTAAAAAGCCGTATTTTAGGTAGAGCTAACTGGTGAATAATATAATACTTTCCCCTGAAAACTCCGTGGCCATTAGCGAGGCAGTTTTTGAGATTACAAACTCGAAAATCGTTAATCACCTTCAGAATATTCTAAAGGTCGAATGTGATCAGCAACGATACCTAAAAATCATTCTTCCCAATGTGGGCAGTGGGACGGGACGAGTTTTTCGAGATCACCGCGAATCATATTTTGTTGAAGTTCTAGAGCTTCATCGAACAAAAAAGAGAAATATTCATTTAGGAATTGCAACAACTAGGCCTCCGATGGCGAAAAGAATTTTAGAGCACGCGACAACATTAGGGGCAGCGAGTTTTAATTTTTTTCCTGCAGATTTAAGTGAAAAAAGCTACACCAGTTCAAAAATTTATTCCAAAGAGAGGGCCAAAGAGCATATTCAAAAAGGAATGTCTCAGTGTGCACAGTTTTGTACGGAGCCTGAATTATTGTTAGATAAAAATGTGAAGCACTTAATTGATCGTTTTAAGCAAAAAAATTGTCCTGTTTTTTGGCTGGATAAGGATGCTGAAAACTTATTTTCTGAGTCAGTATCCAATAAAGAAATCCTTTTGTTGATTGGCCCTGAGCGAGGATGGACTCAGTCAGAAGTAGAATATTTTAAGGAAAATGATATTATGGGAGTAAAGTTAAGTGACTCAGTAATGAGAGTAGAGTTCGCTGTTAATGCTGCCTTTGCTCAGATAGAATACATCTCAAATAGAAGGTCGAATGTTTAGCGCTATAAAATTTTCAAAAAAAATAATCCCATATGTTAAAGAAGAAAAAGTAAAAGTCATCGTTGCAATCCTTTTTTCTTTTGTTCTTGCAGGACTCAAAGGTTTACAAGCTTATCTGGTTAAACCAATTTTTGACCGAGGACTCAGACCTGACTCAAGTCTTGAGGAGAATATCTTCTTGGTTGCTCAATTATTATTGATTGTTATTGTTAATTTTCCGGCAAGATTTTTTCATTTCTATTGGATTCGTTATGTTGTTGATCGAGCAACCTGTAAGATTCGAAATAAAATGTATCGAAAACTACAGCATATTCCGCTAAGCTTTTTCTCGGAATCCAAACAAGGGGAGCTTGTTTCTGGATTGCTTAACGATACTCTTACATTTTCTCACGGCTTTAGAGCAGTTATCGATTTAATTCGAGAACCCATAACCGCTATTGTCATGCTTTCTCTTGCTTTCAGTCGGGATTGGCAATTAACTCTAGTTATATTTGCAGCGGCACCATTATTCATTTTAATTTTTAATCGCTCGGGTTTTATTGTTCGTAATCAACAACAAGTTGTTCAAGAAAAAGTTGCATTAATGACCCATGTAGTGAGTGAGGGAGTTGTCGGGCAAAAAATATCAAAATCCTTTAATCTTCAAGATTATGTTTTGAACCGGTTTGATCAGTCTCAAGAAGAATATTTCGAGGCTCAAATGAAAACAGCAAAAACTGAAGAAATTGCGCATCCAATGGTTGAATTTGTTGGAGGGCTTGCATTCAGTGGTATTATTTTATTTGCTCATTACCGAATTCAATCAGGCGAAATGACAACAGGTGATTTTGTCAGTTTCATCACGGCAATGGCGCTTTTTATGGATCCAATTAGGAAATATTCTCAAGCAAATGTAAAGCTAAACCAGGCAAGGGCAGCTGCTAGTAGGATCTTTAAACTTCTCAATGAGAAAGAAGAACCTAACAGTGGGCATATTAAGATCCAAGAGGTAAAGGATAAAATTACGGTTGAAAACCTAAATTTTTCCTACAACAAAGATCGCCTTGTTTTAGATAATATCTCACTTGAAATAAACTCTGGTCAAAAAGTTGCTTTTGTCGGCTTGTCTGGCTCTGGTAAATCCACTCTAATAAATCTATTACTTGGTCTGTATGAGGTTCCGGATCAAAAAATAAAAATAGATGGCCAGGACATTAATGAAATCAAAAAAGAAAGCCTAAGAGATTTATTCTCACTTGTAAGTCAGGATATATTTTTATTTAACGATACGATTAGGGAAAATCTGACAGTCGGACACGATATCTCTGAAGACGAATTGATCCAAGCGCTGGAAGTCGCCTACGCAAATGAATTTGTCAGCAAACTTCCCAGCGGGCTGGATACAAATATTGGCGACAGCGGCCTAAAGCTCTCGGGTGGGCAACGCCAACGACTGACAATTGCTCGAGCTTTTTTACGTAACAGTCCTATATTGTTGTTTGATGAGGCAACGTCTGCGCTAGATAATGAATCTGAAAAAATGGTTCAACAAGCATTAGAGCGACTGAGCAGTAACAAAACGGTCATTGCTGTTGCGCACCGGTTATCAACGATTCAAGACTATGATATGATCTATGTTTTTGATGAAGGTCATATTGTAGAGAGTGGTACCCATGATGAGCTTGTTGCTCTACAGGGGAATTACTTTAAACTTTATGAACTTTCAAAAAAAGTTGGCACCAACGCCTAAAAGTTGTAATTAATTATCCATATTTTAATGTCTGTAAGAGGTTTATATGTCTGAAGAAAATCTGAAATCGATGAACGATCTTGTTGCTATGTGTAAGAGGAGGGGCTTTATTTTTCAAAGCTCGGAAATTTACGGCGGACAAGGAGGTTTCTGGGACTATGGGCCTTTGGGTGTTGAACTGAAAATGAATGTGAAGAATCGCTGGTGGCGTTCAATGACATTAAGAAGAAATGTTGTTGGGGTTGATTCTGCAATCATTATGCACCCTGAAGTTTGGAAGGCAAGTGGTCATGTAGATGGATTCATTGACCCTCTCGTTGATTGTAAAAATTGTAAAGCTCGTTTCAGGGCTGATCAAATTGACCTAACGGCAAATTGTATAAATTGTGGTGAGGCAGGCACATTAACTGAGCCTAGAGATTTCAACTTGATGTTTAGCACTCAAATTGGCCCCGTTTCTGATTCTGCTGCGAAGGCTTATTTAAGACCTGAAACTGCTCAAGGGATATTTGTTAACTTTCCAAATGTGCAGGGAACAATGAGACAAAAGCTTCCATTTGGTATTGCTCAAATTGGTAAAGCATTTAGAAATGAAATTACGCCAGGGAATTTTATTTTCCGTCAACGAGAATTTGAACAAATGGAAATGCAATATTTTGTTAAACCAGGTGAGCAAATGCAAGCAATGGAAGAGTGGAAGGAGGCTCGCTGGAAATGGCATATAGATAATGGACTTCGAGCTGATCACCTTCAGTGGGCTCCACATGGCCCAGATAATTTGGCTCACTATGCTGATGCAGCAACTGATATTGAATTTAAATTTCCAATGGGCTGGGGAGAAATGGAGGGAATTCATTCTCGAACAGATTTTGACTTAGCTCAACATCAAAAGTTTTCTGGAAAAAACTTAAATTATGTAGATCAAATGGATGGTAATAAAAAATATATTCCGTACGTTATTGAAACATCCGTCGGACTTGATCGCTCTATTTTGGCGATAATGTGTGATGCTTACAGGCTAGAAAATGCTGGTGATAAAGAAAATGAACGTGTTGTGATGAAGTTTCATCCAAAAATTGCACCGGTTAAATTTGCCGTTATGCCGTTGATGAAAAAACCTCAGCTGGAAGAAGTGGCAATGAAGTTATTTTCTGACCTTCAAGAGAACTATCTTGGAGAGTATGACGTTGCTGGTTCAATTGGAAAAAGATATCGAAGACAAGATGAGATTGGAACACCATTTTGTTTAACCGTTGATTTTGATTCCTTAGAGGATAACTCGGTTACTGTCAGAGATAGAGATACGATGACTCAAGAGCGTATTTCTCTTGATCAAGTTAAATCCTATCTAGCTGAAAGACTCTAAATCATTTAAAATATTCATTCCAAGGAGTGAGGAATGAATAAGTGGACCTATTTTTTTAGTCAAAAATTGACTGACGGCCGAAAAGAAATGAAAGACCTTTTAGGTGGAAAAGGAGCTAATCTTGCAGAGATGTGCTCTATTGGAATAAATGTTCCACCGGGGTTCACAATCACGACTGAGGCGTGCCTTTCTTATCAAGAGAAAAATGAAATTGATGCTGAAATTAAAAGTCAGATTGAGCAATATCTTCAAAAATTAGAAGAAGTGACTGGTAAAAAACTGGGGGATAGTTCTAATCCCTTACTTGTTTCTGTCAGAAGTGGAGCGGCCATATCGATGCCGGGAATGATGGATACGGTGCTTAACTTGGGAATTAATGACCAAGTTGTGGAGAGTATTTCTCAATCAACAGGTAATCCAAGATTTGCGTGGGATTCTTATCGACGTTTTATTGAGATGTACTCTGATGTTGTTTTAGATATAAATTCTTCAATTCTATCAGTGTCGCTAGAAGATTATAAAGCTGATAAGGGAATAGAAGAAGATACAGATCTAACACAAGAAGACTTACAAAAACTTGTTAAATTGTATAAAGACAGGCTCCTTCAGGAAGCGGGTGTTAGCTTTCCTACAAATCCTGAAACTCAATTATGGTTGGCTATTGAAGCTGTCTTTAAATCTTGGTCAAACCCAAGAGCAGTAAAATATAGAGAACTAAATAATATCCCTCATCAACTTGGGACCGCCGTCAATATTCAGTCAATGGTTTTCGGAAATTACGGTGAAGACTCGGCAACAGGTGTTTGCTTTACTAGAGATCCATCAACTGGTGAGAAAAAGTTTTTTGGGGAGTATTTGATTAATGCGCAGGGTGAGGATGTTGTTGCTGGAACGAGAACGCCATGTCCTATTAATAATGATTCTAAAAACGATTCAAATGAACACCTAAAAACATTAAATGATGTAATGCCTGATGCTTATAACAATCTGGTTGAAGTTTATCAAAAGCTTGAGGCGCACTATCTAGATATGCAGGATATCGAATTTACCATAGAAAAAGGTGTGCTGTTTTTACTTCAAACACGGAATGGAAAAAGAACAGCAAAAGCGGCATTGAAAATTGCTGTTGATCTAGTAAATGAAAATGTCATTTCAGAAAAGGAAGCTATCTTGAGAATTGATCCGAACTCTCTTAATCAGCTTTTGCACCCCAGAATTAATCCCGGCCCAAATGAAATATTTTTAGCGCAGGGGCTTCCTGCTTCCCCTGGAGCTGCTAGTGGTGTGTTAGCTTTTACAGCTGAGGAAGCTGTCGAAATGGCAGAAAATGGGATCTCTTGTATTTTAGTTAGGCAAGAAACAAGTCCAGAGGATATTGCCGGAATGGTGTCCTCTTCAGGGATTTTAACTTCACGAGGAGGAATGACTTCTCATGCGGCAGTAGTGGCAAGAGGAATGGGTAAGCCTTGCGTTGCAGGCTGTAGTTCGGCAACAATTCATGAATCCACTAAAACAATTAATATTGGTGATAGAGAATTAAAATCGGGGGACACCATTACGATTGAAGGTTCTTCGGGAAAAGTTTATTTGGGAGAAGTTCCAACAGAAGAAGCAAATCTTACTGAAGAATTTAATTTGATGATGGAAATTGCTGACCGCCACCGAGTGATGAGAGTTCGCACAAATGCTGACACTCCGGTTGATGTTGCTAAGGCAATAAGTTTTGGTGCTGAGGGGATCGGGCTTTGCCGAACTGAGCATATGTTTTTTGATGCAGAGAGAATCCTCGCTGTAAGAGAGATGATTTTCGCTAACACAAAAGAAAACCGAGAGCATGCCTTAGAAAAAATTCTGCCTTTTCAAAAAAAGGACTTCATCGGAATATATAAAAAATTAAAAGGCTTGCCATGTAACATTCGGCTACTAGATCCACCACTTCATGAGTTTTTACCAACGCTAGAAAAAGATCAGGAAGGTTTAGCCAAAAAAATTGGTGTAGAAGTATCTGAAGTAAAAAATAGAATGGAGAACCTTCAAGAGTTTAACCCGATGTTAGGACACCGTGGTTGTCGATTGGGAATTACTTATCCTGAGATTTACCAATTTCAGACAAGAGCGATTATGGAGGCAGCCTTAGAATGCTATGAAGGTGGAGTTGATGTAAATCCAGAAATCATGGTTCCCCTGATTGCTTCGGCGGAAGAATTTATTGAAGTTAAAAAAATAATTCTTCAGGAAATTAATAAGCTAAAAACAGAATATCCTGAAATTGAAAAAATAAATTACAAAATAGGAACGATGATCGAAATTCCGAGAGCTGCAATTTTGTCTAAGTCGATTGCAGCGGAGGCGGACTTCTTCTCATTTGGAACAAACGATCTTACTCAAACAACTTATGGTATTTCACGTGACGACGGTGGAAAATTTCTTCCATCTTATATTGAACGAGAGGTATTTCCAAAAGACCCATTTTCTCACCTTGATAGAGATGGTGTTGGTTACTTGGTAAAAATGGCAACGGAAGAAGGGCGAAAAGGAAACTCTAAACTACATGTAGGGATTTGTGGGGAGCATGGCGGAGACCCTGAGTCGATTGAGTTTTGCCAGGAGATAAATCTAGAGTACGTGAGCTGTTCACCCTTTCGTGTTCCAATTGCAAGAATTGCAGCAGCACAAGCAGCGATAAGAAAGTGAATCTTGAAGAGATAAAGTTAATATTAGAAAATCATCCTCTCGCGCGAGATATAGATGCTATTTCCTTATCTTTTATTGATTTTAATAATTTAAGTTCTCAGGATTTTACCTTTATATCCAATGGTCAAAAACTTTCTTTAGATGATCAAAAGATCTTCTATGATTTAGCATCAGTAACAAAGCCTTTAACCATTGGGTTTATTCAGTTTATTGCCTCTGAGTTGTTGAAAGAGACAATGTTTAAGCTACTTTTAAATCATGAGTCAGGTATTCCCCCGTGGGGATTATTATCTAAAAATAATTGGCAAGAGCAAATCAGTAATTATGAAGTAAAAAAATCAGATGTTGCTTATTCTGATTTTGGCGCTCTCCGGTCTCAAATTGAGTTTGAAAAAATAACAAGTAAAAATCTATATGATGAATGCTCTATTCTTTGGGATAAAGAGATTGTTCATTGGAGCGAAGTTGATCCAAATATGTGTCTCAAGACAGGAGAAAGAGGATTTCGTCCAATTGTTGGAGATGTTCATGATCCAAATGCTTGGGTGATAAAAAATAAGGTTTCTCATGCAGGATTATTTGGAACAATCACAGGTGTGAATAATACGTTAATGGAGTTGGAAAAAAAATTTAAGATATGTGATTACTTTTTAAGTCAGATGAAAGGACAAAAAAAAACTAGATTTATTAATGCTTGGGATAGTGTGGAGGATAAAACTCACACTCTTGCCGGTAATCATTGTGGGGATTATACTGTTGGACATTTAGGTTTTACCGGGACGGGGTTTTGGATTGATTGTCAGAAAAAAGTAGGTGTTGTTATTTTATCAAACGCTACGAGAGATGGCTGGTATCGAAAGGCAAACCTAAATGATGTCAGAAAAAAAATAGGAAACCTTCTTTGGACGAATAAATGATGAAAGATAGATTTTTAAAAACTAACGAAATAAAAAATATTAAAGATGAGGTAAAGAAAGTATTTTTCTATCGTATTTGTGGAACAGGTATGGGCTCTGCTGCGACGTTGCTTAAAGAGCAAGGGATAAATGTCCACGGAGCTGATACTGATTTCTTTCCTCCAATGTCTAGTTATTTAGAAAGATCAGGAATACCCTTGCGAAAAATATCTGATTGCACGGTTGATTACTTAAATAATTTTGACCTCATTATTGTCGGAAATGTTGTACCTAAAAACAGTGAAGATGCGAAGATGCTTGAGAGTTTGGAGGTCCCTTTAACAAGCTTTCCTCAGGCGCTTGGTGGTTTATTACTTGATGAAAAAAGTGTTGTCGGTATTTCTGGCACGCATGGAAAAACAACCACAACATACTTAGGTGTTCAAGTTTTTAAAAAATTAGGAGTTGATCCTGGATATTTAATTGGAGGAGTGCTGCCTGAGGGAATGTCATCTCATGTCGGTACGTCAGAATTGTTTTTTATTGAAGCAGATGAATATGACACCGCTTATTTTGAGAAAACATCTAAATTTTTACACTATGAAATAGATCACTTGATTCTAACGAGTCTGGAATTTGATCACGCAGATATTTTTAAAGATGAAAGTGAGATGTTAGGGTCATTTCTAACACTTGTTGATAGAGATTTGGAGAATAATATAGCCAATATCGATTATCCATTGGTTAGTGATGTTTTGCGAAAAAAGGAAGCTACGGCCATGTATGGCGAGGATAACTCACAATTTGGTCCGACTAATATCACTAAGACACCGGTTGGAACGAGCTTTATCCTTCATCATCAAAATAAATCTTATCAATTTGAAACAAATTTAGATATAGGGCACAACATATTAAACCTTTCGTCCATTATTCTTCTCGCTTTAAATCTTGGGTACTCAGAAGATTTAATTAATAGTGCTATTAAAAATTTACAATTAGTAAAAAGAAGACAAGAGGTTGTTGGGCGTATTAACGGTGCTATTTTAATTGATGATTTTGCTCATCATCCAACAGCAATTGAAAAAACACTTGGAACAATTAGGTCAATTTATCCTAACAAGGAAATTATCGCTATTTTTGAACCTGCCTCAAGTACGGCAAGAAGCGATTTATTTCAAGAAAGATTCATTGAATCATTTAAATTAGCACAAAGTGTAATTGTTATTCCGCCATCAAGAAAGAGTACTGTTATTTCTGGGGGGAATCTAGATATTGAGAAACTTGCGCAAGATTTAGTAAAAAATGGAAAACAAATTTATTTAGCTGACAATTTGAAATCACTTGAAGAAACACTTCTAAATGTCTCAAATGAAAAAAACGTAATCATCACTCTTAGTAACGGAAAAGTGTTAAATTTGTTTGCTTCTGAGTTTATTGAAAAATGAAAACTTTGATAATTATATTTTTTACTTTTATAATGGTCGCGCATCCGTCTTATGGTTCAGAAAAAAAGAGGATTGATTCTTATTTGAAAAAACTGAAAAGTTTTCGTGCTCGAATGTGTACATCGAAGGATATTAGACTTTTTTGGAAGTATACTAAAGATACACATCGAACAGGATATTTTATCCCTTCAAACACACAAGGACATCTAGATACTCAGACAATTCAAAAGATGTTGCCTTTAGTTAGAGATAAAAAGCAATGGATTCAGTCAAATATAAAAAAAATAAAAAAGAATAGTAATTTTTCAAAAAGAAAAGCGGTAATCAAAAAGCTTAAGGATGATTTAAAAGTTTTAGTTGGTTTTAAAAGAAAGTACTTTGAAGAGAAAAAAAATAAGCAGAGGAATGCAATTAAACAATTGTCGAAACAAAAACTAGAAGTGTTTTTTAAAGAGCTAAGAGCTTCGTTTAAAAGTTTGTACTTTCTTCATACCTATGGCTTTCCAGCTAACCATAAGGCAATGCGAAGAGATTATGACAGCTTTAAAATACGAAATGATCACGCTGGAAAAACCAGGGCCAATGAAATATTTTTTAACAGGAAGCTTGTCGAGGATGGTGTTCGTCACCCTCGCTGGCGTGGAAATGATCGGAGTATTAGAACTCTTATTAATACTGTTTACCTGAGAACAGGTTTTGCGAAAGATTCTTCGTTTATTTCAGAAGACCTACGTTATGATTTGGAGTGGCTGCTTGAGAGAATTTATGACTACCTTGAGTTTGACTCTAGTCTTATCGTAAAGAGGCTGGAGCGCTGGGAAAATTCGGCAGAGAAAATGTATTATTTTTACATTAGCTTATTAAATGGAATTGTTGATGTTGAAGGTGAAAAAATTTCCGTTGAAAAGTATCTTGAAGGCGAAGGAAGATCCCGGAAGATACTAAAAGATTTTGTTTATCAAAAACAAGCTGATGTTTATGAGTATTGGAGTAAACAAAGCAAAATAAATAGACAGTTATTTGTGATGGATACGATTATCCTAAATGAGGTCGGAGGGACTCCAGATCCTGGAGATCTTGAAAAGGAAGAAGTTCTCAAGGTTGTATTGAATAGATCAAAGTTAAAGTTTTATAGTTCTTTAACTCCGAAGGACACAATTTACCAACATATTGCCTTAAGCAAAGTAAAACCAGAGCGATTTCCATGGTTAAATTTGATGTTAAAAGAAGGGGAGTTTTCTTTTACATATTACTTTTTAACAGCATCTAACCATGTATTTTGTCCTGATATGTCTCCGCGTGCATCTCGAATTCGCGAAAAGGCCTTAACACTTGGACTTAATCTATTAGGCCATAAAAATATGGACACTCGTGCTGTGCGATATTTTTCAAGAGCAAGTATGCTTGGACGCATGGACATGACAGATTTGTGGAGTGGCTTTAGCCCATTAAGTGAAAAACCTGGTCATCTTATTGATAATAAGGAATTAAGAAAAAAGATTATTGATCACGATTATGAATTTCTCTACAGCTTTACTGATGAGCTTAATAATATCTATCAAGTCGTTCGGCTCGATGATGAGAAATATACTATTGGCCATGATTTAAAGATTTATTCCTATCGAAACCCACATAACTTTAGATATTTTATTGAGAAGTAATTGCTATGATGCTTTATCCAGAATATTATAATGTCCACATGACCTCAAGGAAACATGGAGACCTTGATTAGAAGGAGTTAATTATTATGCTAAAAGATTATATGTTTACATCAGAATCAGTAACCGAAGGTCACCCGGATAAAATGGCTGATCAAATTTCCGATGCTGTTTTAGACGCCATGCTTGAGCAAGACCCAAAATCAAGGGTTGCCTGCGAAACGATGATTACAACGGGTTTAGTTGTCTTGGCCGGTGAAATTACCTCTAAAGCGAATATTGATTTTCAAAATATAGTGAGAAATAAGATAAGAGAGATAGGATACGATGATTCTGCAAAGGGTTTTGACTGTGATACTTGCTCAGTGATGGTGTCATTAGACAAGCAAAGCCCAGATATTGCTCAAGGGGTAAATGAAGGTGAGGGAACCTTTTCTGAGCAAGGTGCAGGTGACCAAGGTATTATGTTTGGCTATGCGATTAATGAAACAGAGTCATGTATGCCGCTGACAATTGACTTATCAAATCAGTTAGCCAAAAGGCTCAGCGATGTCAGAAAACAGGGCATTATGGGAGAGCTTAGGGCCGATGGTAAAACCCAAGTGTCTGCCGAGTATGAAAATGGAAAAATAAAAAGAATTGAAAATATCGTAATTTCTTCTCAACATTCTGAAAAATTATCTCTCTCTCAGCTACAAGAGGGAATCATGGAAGAGGTTATTAAGAAAACTGTTCCTTCACATCTAATTGATGCAAAAACAAATTTTTATATTAATCCAACCGGAAAATTTGTTATCGGCGGCCCAATGGGTGATTGTGGTCTGACTGGCCGAAAAATTATCGTCGATACATATGGTGGTCATGGAGCTCATGGTGGCGGGGCTTTCAGCGGGAAAGATCCATCAAAAGTTGACCGTTCAGCTGCATACGCTTCAAGACAAGTTGCAAAGCATATTGTTGCTGCTGGTTTAGCCGATAAAGCATTAGTTCAAGTAGCTTATGCAATTGGCGTTGCTCAACCAATGAGTTTTCTTGTTGATACTTTTGGAACAGAAAAGGTTGATGTTAAGAAGATAACCGCAGCTGTTAATGAAATCTTTGATATGAGACCTAGTGCGATTATTGAGCGTTTGAATTTATTAACTCCAATATATTCACCAACAGCTGCCTATGGACATTTTGGAAGGACTCACGACAAAAGTTTTACTTGGGAGAACTTAGAGTATATTGATGCTCTGAAAGATTATTGTAAGTAATGCAATATATTCTATTAGCTGTCCGCTATATACCATTTTGGGCTTTGCCCTTACTTTTTATTAGCGGACAATTTATTTATGTTTTTTGGTTGAAGAATCTAAGAAGTGCCGCCTATTTTTTTGCTGCACTTCTTGTTCTTTGCATTTTTTTATTATCTTTTTATATTTATATTGGTGGAGCAGAACACGCCGTTCACTTTACCCAAAATCTTATTTTCTAACATTGTATTGACACCAATTTTAACTGGCCTGTAGGATTAAAGCTTATCTTTGATAAGGAAAGGAATCCATTGAGAGATATTCAGTATTTAAATGCAGATCATCAATTTAAGCTAGCTTCTGGTGATCAGAGAAAACAAATATCTGTTTCTGAAATTTATATTATTGATGATGAAGATTTTTTACGCTCAAGTTTAACAAAATTTTTATCAAAAATTTTCCCCAGATATAAAGTGATTGGTTTCTCCAGTCCATCCAGTTTTATTTCTCATCTCTCGACAAAAGATGTTGTCGATCCATTTATTCTCGTCACAGATATGTCTTTTGGTGATACAGAGATGGATGGTATTGCCCTCGTTGAATATCTTCGAAGGATTTATCAAAACTCTTTTTATTCTATAATGATGACAGGGTTTGGTAGTATTGAGACTGCTATTCGAGCAACTAAAAAAGGGGTTTATAAATATATTACGAAACCATTTTCTCTAGAAGATATGAGAGGGATTGTAAGTGAATGCTTAGGTGATTCTCTTGGCCTTGAGGGGATAGACTTAAAGGCAAAACCCGACTCTTCACCGAAGTCAAAAAATGAGCATAAGTTAGTTAAAATTGATGATATTGATGACTCTTTTGAACAGCATCAGTTTGAGGAAATGATTGGAAAGACACCTGTAATGCTTGAGCTTTATGAAAAAATTAAAAAAGTTTCCTCTAGTAGTACTACTGTTTTAATTCTTGGGGAAAGTGGTACAGGCAAGGAGCTTGTCGCTCGGGCCATTCATCGCCTAAGTGATCGAGGGAAATTTCCAATTGTTAATATTAATTGCGGTGCTATTCCTTCTGAAATTTTAGAAAGTGAATTATTTGGTCATGCAAAAGGAGCCTTTACTGGTGCAGTTAATAATCGCATTGGTAAGTTCGAGGCATCTGATGGAGGTTCAATTTTATTGGATGAAATTGGTGACATGCCTCTTTTACTGCAGGTAAAATTATTAAGAGTCCTTCAAACAAAAACGATTGAACCGATCGGGTCTAATGTTTCAAAAAAAATAAATACCAGGCTAATTGCTGCCACTCATAAAGATATTCAAAGTTTAGTAAATGAAGGAAAATTTAGAGAGGATTTATATTATCGGTTAAATGTGATTCCTGTGACAATCCCTTCTCTAAAAGAGAGAAGAGGCGATATTCCGATGTTAATTAAATTTTTTGTCAAAAAATATATCAGTGGTAATAAAACTAATCTAATAAATTTTACAAAAGACGCTTTTGATTGCCTTTGTCGTTATGACTGGCCTGGTAATGTTAGAGAGCTTGAAAACTTAATAGAAAGACTGATTATTTTAAAAGGTGGAAATATAATTGAGGTAAATGATTTACCGACTCAAATTTCAAAGCAGAATGAAAGTAAAAATAAAAATACTGAGAACTTACTTCCATGTGAGGGTGTTGACCTTAAAACCTATTTACTAGACATAGAAAGATCATTGATTAAGCAAGCCTTAAAAAAGACCAATGGAAACAAAAATCAAGCTTCAAAGTTATTAGGTTTGAATAGAACGACTTTGATTGAAAAAATAAAGAAAATTGACGTGGAAAATTTGTCACTTCGGTAATTTTTTCACCTTGATTAGTTGTATTAATTTGTAGGTTATAACAAGAAAAAAACGTCTAAATAACTGATAATTTATTGCGTAAAAATAACTTTTATTTAATTAATGTAGAAAAATATTCACCGAGAAAAAATTTCCTTACAAAAAAATGACATAATGGTAGTATATCTATGGGGATTCTAGGAATGAATTTCCTCTAAATTAGAAACAGGAAGTTTCA
>Ga0181566_10001332_pt1 | contig 20242 bp, 7 predicted proteins | sample 101ome_15_FD_133762 | JGI IMG/M metagenome (GOLD analysis project Ga0181566, IMG submission 133762) | Coastal salt marsh microbial communities from the Groves Creek Marsh, Skidaway Island, Georgia - 101402AT metaG (megahit assembly) | ecosystem: Environmental > Aquatic > Marine > Intertidal zone...
CAATTGTTGCGTCAACGCGTTGACCGTTTCCTTGAGCGCGTCGACGCGGTCGCGGAGCTCCTCGTTTTCCTCGCTCGTCTCTCCCATGAGCTCGAGCGCCGCCCCGTGGCGTTCTTCCAGCTCCCGCAGCTCCGCGGCGAGTTGCGTCGGATCCCCGACCTCGTCCACGAGGCGCGACGCCGCGACGAGCTCGTTTGCCAGATCGCGTTGGGTCGCCTCGAGCGCGCGCACCCGGCGCTCCGCGATGCGGAGCTCGCTTTCCTTCGCCCTCAGTCGACGCTGAAGCTCCTCCGTCGCGCGCTCGATCGCGAGCTCGACCCCTCCCTCGCCGCCCGCGGCGACCACCCTCGCCGCGCGAGCGAGGGCGGCAGCGACCTTATCGTCCTCGTCCGAATCCCCGGACCGGGCGTGGTCGGCGGCCGCCGCCGCCGGCGGTCGTTTTGGTTCCCTCTCCTCCTCGAGCACGCGGCGCGTCTCTTCGAGCTTCGCCTCGAGCGCGCTCATCCGCGCTTCCGCCTCTCGCCGCTCGCGCTCGCGCGCTTCGTCCGCAGCCTCCAGCCGCCCGCGCGCCTCCGCGAACGCACGCCGCGCGAGGGCCTCGCGTTCTCTCGATTCCTCCTCGAGCGCTTTCGCCTTCGCCTCGGTTCGCGCCGCGCGCTCCGACTCCGCGACGGCTCGCTCGCGCTCGTATGCCGCCTTCTCGTTCGCCTCGTTCGCTTCGCGCTCTTTCGCCGCCGCCTCCGACCGCGCCGCGCTCGCGGCGTCGCGCTCGAGACGCGCGGCGTTCTCCGCCTCCGCTGCCCTCTGCGCCGCCGCGCGTTCCCGCGTCTCGGCGGCGCGCGCGGCTTCCTCCGCCGACGAGACGCGGAGGCGCAGCGCCCTCTCCGCCACCTCGCGAACCTCCGCCGCCTCCGTCTCCGCGCGGCGCATCGCCTCGATCTGTTTCAGCAGCGGGCGCGTGCTCTCCGGGAGTCGCGACGCGGCGGCCTCCATCGTCGCCTCGCTCTCGCGCAGCCGGAGCTCCAGCGCCTTGACCTCCTCCGCCGCGCGCTCCTCCCGCCGCGCCGACGCCTCCGCCGCGCGCGTCATCGCCGCGCGGAGGCCGTTCACCTGTTCCTGAAGCGCGTGCTCCGCTTCCAGCGCGTCTCTCAGCTCGCGCTCGAGGCGCCCGCGCGCCTCGCCGTCCGTCGCCGCCGCGGACTGTGCCGCGCTAGCCTTCGCGCGCGCGAGCTCGTCGACGTGACCGGCGACGCGTTCCTCGAGCGCCTTCTCCCGCGCAAGTGCCGTCTCGGCCCTCGCCTTCGTCTCCTCGAGCTCCGCCTCGAGCTCCCTCACGCGGGCGCCGCGGCGCTTGATGCTCGCCTCCAGCTCGGCCTGTTTCTTGGACAGCTTCTCGCCTTCCTCCGCCCACTCGCGGATGGTCGCGTCGCGCTCTGCGAGCCGGGCGTCGACGTCGGCGTCACCGCGCGCCGCATCCCGGCGCGCCGACTCGAGCGCCGCCTCGAGCGACGAGGCCTTGCGCTCCGCCGCCGCGAGCTCGTCCTCGCGCGCGGCCGCGGACTCAGACAAGGCGAGGAGCTGCGCCTCGCGCGCGGCGAGCATCTCACGCGCGGCGTGAAGATCGGACGCAGCGGAGGCGGAGACGGAGGCAGACGACGAGGATGACCCCGGGGGGGGTGATGTTCGTCCCGGGGGGCGCTCCTCGGGCGCCTCCGTGGGAGACGGCGCGGCGCTCTTGTCGCTCGCGGAGGGGCGTGGGGAGGGAGGCGTGGGCGGCGGCGCGGGAGCGGGCGGCGGCGCGGGCGCGGGCGGCGCGACGGTCGTCGCGACCGCGACCGTCGCGGCCGCGGCGACAGCGGACGCGGCCGTAGCCTCAGCCGAGACGAACGGCTCGCGCGGTTCCGCCCCACCTCCGTCGCCACCGCCCATCCAGTCGAGCCCGAAGTTCGACCCGGGCTGGTTCGCGTTCGGGTCCGCCGACGTCGTCGCGTCCATGCCGAGCCCCGCGTCGACGGACAACTCGATGTCTTTCGCCATCTTCGACGCCTGCTCCGCGGCGTAGTTCACGCTGGAGGTGAGATCGATCGCGTGCGCCTGCTCCGCGAGTGAGTTCATCGTGGAGGTGACGTCCATCGCCTGCGCCTGCTCCGCGAGGGAGTTCATCGTACCCATGATATCGAGGTTCCCCATACCCCAGTCCGAGCTCCCGTCCCATCCCCAACCCCCATCGCCCGCGCCGCCCGCATCCTTGCCCTCGCCGGACATCCCGCGAGCGCCCCGGCGGGTCGGAGTGAAAGGGTCTGGGCCCGTTTCTTCGTTCCTTCGAAAAATAGACCCACAGGAAGGTAGTGGACAATCATTATCCCGGGGCCGGAGGAGCTCAGTCGGGATGGCGCCCCCGCCTCCCCCCTCCGAGCGGTGGGGGTTGGATCCACTCTTCTGGTGTCACGTGAAACTCGCGGTGGCGGAGGTGGTCGGAGACAACCCCGCGCTCGTACCCGCGGAGGGAACGAACGGCGCGGTGCACTTCTACCGCAACCGACCGACGAGGAAGTGCGAGATGATGGGGCACGTCGTCACCCTCAACGTCCGCGACAACAAGACGTTCTTCACCCTGGACGACGGCACTGGGTGCATCGAGTGTGTGGTGTGGATGAACTCCGCGGGCGACGACGGAGGCGGGACGATGACCGCGGGCGGCGGCGCGATCGCCGTCGGGGACTTCAGCATCGACCTGACAGGTCTGAGACTGGGCGCGCTTGTCCGAGTCCAGGGCCGCGTCTCGGAGTACCGCGATCGAAAGCAGCTCGTCGTGAACGCAGTCCGCCGGTGCGTGGACGCGAATGCCGAATCGTTATTCTGGTTAGATCACGCGAGGTCCGCGCGGGAAGCGACGGAAGGCGGAGGGGGGGGCGGGGGCGAAGTCGGAGATTGACGCTTCAAAGCAATTTCCAAACCTTCGGAGCGCTCGCCTCTCTCGTATCACTCGTCGTCATCATCGACCAGCGCCTTGCGGCGACGCTTCTTCGCGCCTCCCTCGCTCGCCGCCTCCTCCACCTCCTCATCATTCTCCTCCTTCTCCTCCTCCTCCTTCTCTTCCTTCTCGAGTCCGCGCTTTTTCCGACTCTTCGCCGCCAATGCCTCCAGCGCCTTCTTCGCCTTGGCCTCGCTCTTCTGCTTCGCCTCGGGCTCTTTGCGCGCGCGGCGCCCCTCCGGGGCAGCCGCCTCCGCGTCCTCCATCTCGGCGTCCGCGGCCTTCGCGTCTCCCGCGGCGTCATCGTCGTCGGAGTCCGAGTCCGCGAGCCCGGCCGCCTTGAGCTTCGCCTTGGCGTCCTCGTCGGGCTCCTCGTCCGTCTCCGTGTCGGCCGCCTCCTCCTCCTCCTCCGAGTCCGAGAAGAGGCCCGTCTCCTTGAGCGCTTTCTTCTCCGCCTCCGTCTTGGGCTTGGAGACGTCCACGTCCGGCGCGAGAATGTTGTCGTCGTCGTCGTCGTCGTACGCGAACGTGTCCTTGCCAGCCTTCGCTCCCTTACCCCTCTTGTTCCCCGCGTTCGCCGCGTCTGCCTCGCGCTCGCTAGCCGTCTTTTCGAGCCATTCCTTCTGGCGCTGTTTGAACTTTTCCTCCGCCGCCGCCGCGACGGCGGCTTCGGCGGCTTTCTTCGCCGCCTCGTCCGCCTCCCTCTTCGCCTCCTGTAGCGCGCGGACGTTCTCCGCCTCCTTTCTCGCCGCCTCCTGCTGCTTGCGCTTGTTCTCTGCCGCCAGCTCTTCCTGCTGCGCGGAGGCGAGGTGCGAGCCCGACACCTTCAAGCACTTATCGCAAAAGTCGACGTGCAGACGGAGGCGCTTCTTGTCGAACCCAAACTCCGTCGCCGCCGCGTCCTTCCCGGCTTTGTCGCTCAGCACCGTCTGCAGCTGCGCGAACAGATTCCGGGCGAGCTCGAAGTCCGCGATCGCGCCCTCCACCTGTTTCAACCTGCCCTCGACGACGCCGCCGCCCTTGCGCTTAGACTTATCCAGACCCTCCAACGTTCGGTTGAGCACGCGGTTGGCGTTCTCTTGCAACACGTACGCGAGGTTGAACCGCAGGCGGTGGTTCCACGGCGCGACGTGCAAGGCTTTGCGCAGAAACGACCTCGCCTCCGCGAGCTGGTTCGCGTCGTACGCGTTCCTCGCCTGGTACAGCATCACGCGATGGTCGAGGTTGTAGAAGAACTGCGATTGCGCCTGCTCGTAGTGCCGCGCGGCGGCGACGTAGTTTCCCTTTGCCATCTGCACGTGGCCTTGGTTGATCCAAATATCCGGCGACGACGCGAGCCTCTGCGCGGCGGCGTCGGCGACGCCCTCGTCGCCCGCCTTGGCGCCGTCCGCCGTCGCCGCGGTGATGCCCTCGGCGACCAGCTGGAACGTGGCTTTCGCCTCGTCCACCTTACCTTTGTCCGCCAGGAGGATCCCCAGCCCGTTCGCGGCGAAGAGGTTCGACTCGCTCTTCTGCAGCGCCTTGGTGTACATCGTCGCCGCGTGGTCGAGGTGTTCCTTCTCCACGGCGCGGAGCTTCGCCTTCTCCTTGTCGTTCTCCTTCGCGGCGTTCTTGTCCATCCCGGGCGCGTGCTTGAACGCCTTGGCCGAGCTCTGCAGCTTCACCGCCTGGTAGTACGCCGCGTTCGCGAGTGACACCATCGCGTACTCGTCGTGCTGGTGCGTCGCCGCCTCGGGGTCCTTCCCCGCCGCGGCGGCGAGCTGCGCCGCCTGCGCGTCGAGCTTCTTCGGAAGCGCCCTGAGCCGCTTGAACATCGCCGTCGCCTCCTTCCACTTCTCCTGCCGCATCAGGAGGTGTCCCGCGTACGCCATCGCGTCCGGGTCGTCCGGCTTGGACTCGATCGCCTTCTCCGCGAGCGCCATCGCCGCGTCGAAGTCCTCCCTCCGCGCCCTCATGCCCGCGCGCCGGAGCAAACACTCCGTCATCCCCGGCGCCGCCGCCAGCAAGTCGTCGTAGCGCGCGTCCGCCTCCGCGTCCTCGCCGCGCTCCTCCGCCAGGCGCGCGAGGTTGAACGCCACGGGGAGCGCCGCCGCGGGCGCCTTCCGCCGCGCCGCGCTGGACGCGTCGAGGTCCGCCCCGGATTTCGCCGTCTCGGGCGCCTTCTCGTCCGCCCTGGCCGCCGCCTCGAGCGCGGCGAGGAAGGTTTCCTTCGCCGAGTCCGACGACCCGGGCTCGCCCGTCGCCCGCCCCGCCATCGCCCGGAGCGCCGCGCAGTTGTTCAGGAGCGCCGCGGTCGACCCACCGGTGAGCGACTTCTCGCGCCTCGCGAGCTTCGCCGCGGTCTCGAACGCCTCGAGCGCTTTGACGTACTCCCCCGCGGCCAGGAGCGCGTCGCCGTACTCGATCCTGCACTCGAGGTCCCCCGCGTCGGCGTCGACGGCGCGTTTGAGAATCGCCGCCGTCGCCGCGTCGCGGCCCGCGCCCGCGCCAGCCGCCCCCACGGACACCAGGCCGCCACCGCCCGACGCCGTGACGCGCGCGTCCGCCGCGCGCCGCAGATGGCCGTACACGCGCATCACGGGGACGCTGGTCGGGTACGCCGCGTGCGCCCTCTCCGCGTACGTCAGCGCCGTCTTGGCGTCGCCCCGCGCCAGAGCGCACTGCGCGAGCCCGAAACTCGGCGCGGCGAAGGTCTCGTCCAGCTGCGCGGACGCCTGGTACAGCGCCTGCGCCCGGCCGAGATCGCCCGCGTCGTGGTGCGCCATGGCGCGCGCGTACGCCGCCTCGGCCCTGAGCCTGGGCGAGAAGACCTTCGTTTCGCCGCCGCCGCCGATGAGCGCCTCGGTGAGCTGCTCGACGCTCGGGAGGTCCTCGACGTAGAGGTAGTGCCTCGCCAGCGCGACATTCACCGCGGGATTGCGCGGATCCGCGTTGAACGCGCGCTCCAGGAGGTTCAACCCGCGCTCGGTCGCCTCCGAGTACGCCAGCGCGGCGTCCTCGAGCCTCTGGGCCTTGGTCCTGGGCTCGTCCTCGTCCGAGTCCGAGTCCGAGTCGGCGTGCAACAGCTCCACGGGCACGGCGCTCGCGCCCTGGAACTCGCACAGCGCGCAGCCGAGCAGCGCGTCGGGGTTCTCGGGCTCGAGGTCCAGCGTCCGCTGAAACGCCGCGCGCGCCGCGTCCACCTCGCCGAGTTTGAGCTGACACGCGCCGATGCCGAGACGGACGCACGCGGGCGCGCGCGTGTGCGTGCGAAGCGCGCGCTTGTACCACGTCAGCGCCTCGGCCGGGAGGCCGCGGCGGAAGAGCGCCGCGGCTTTCCACAGCATCGGGCCGACGTTATCCCGGCCGTCGTCCTTCAACCCGCGAGCCTGGTCCAGGAGCTTCTCCGCGCCGACCGCGTCGCCGCGCGCCATCAGTAGGTGCGCGCGGCCAATCACGGGGAGCTGTTCGGTGGGCTCGCCGGAGGGCGCGCGCCGGATCCCGTCGGCGGCGTCCAGAAGTAATCCGGCTCTGTGGAAGTGGTCGGCGCGAGCGATCTCGTCGCGCTCCGCGCCGGCGAGGTTCACGTAGTACGACGCGAACGCGCAGAGGATGGACATGCGTTCGTACGGCGAGTCCTGGTAGAAGTTCTCGACCTCTGCGAGGAGAGAGGAAGGAGGAAGGGGAGTGCGGACGGGAGAGGAGGGGCGCGGTGAGGAGCCGGGCGCGATCGATCAGAGGCGCGATCGGGACGAGGGCGAGCGCGATCTGCCCGGGATTCCGCCGCGCGATCCAAGCGCGCGGCGCGGGAATCGCGCGCGTTCGGAGGGTCGCGCACGCACCCTCGGAGCATCCCGTGCGCATGATTTCGATGAACTGTTCCTCCATGCCTCGCTGGAGGTACGCCTTGGCGAGGTCCAGCCACAGCCCGAGCGGGGCGAGCTCGGCCTGGAGAAGGCCGAGGAGGTCGGCGACGTCGGGGAGATCGTCCACCTTGACCGCCACCGCCTCGTCCGTCCCGGAGATGGGGACGTAGATGCTCATGCCCGGGACGTACGCGTCCGTCTCCATCGACATCGTGACGACGCAAATGCGCGGCGCCGACGCGACCGGACCTGGATCCGCGCTCGCGGGAGTGCCAATTGCCAAGAACCAAGCGGTGAGAAACCCTCTTTCCCGCCCGGACTCAGAGTTGTGAGACTCAGCGGTGCCGCGGGCAGTGGCGCGCTGCCCGCGGGTCAGTGAATCTCGGGCGGCCCGGCGGGCGGCCGGCGGGCTCCTCCCGGCACAGCCGCGTCCGAGTTCTGGACGGATCGCTCCAGGCCGCCTCCGGTGCGAGCACACACGTCTCTCGCGCGCCGCGTAAGATTCGGCCGGCAGGATGAGGCGCGGCGGCGTACTCCTCGCGGTGCTCCTGCTGTGCGCAGCGCTGGGTTCGCCGGCGGGCGCCGGCGCTGCGGGCGGCGGACGCGCGGACGCGGCGGCGATTCCGCCGAGGTTGTTCCCGCGCGGCGACGCGGGCGTCGCCGCCGGCTCTTTCGCGTCGCGCGTGTCGCCTCACTCCCTCGGACGCCGCGCCTCGGCGCTCGTCGCGCTCGCGACCATCCCGTCCGCGCTGGCCAAGTCCCACCTCCGCGTGGACCTCGCCTCGGGCGTCATCGAGGAGCTCCCCGAGGCGGACGTCCGCGGTGACGGCATCAAGGTGCACCTCCCCGTGCAGCATCCCGGGACGAAGGTGAAACCCGCGCGCGGGGGCAAGATCTTGGATCACAGTAAGCTCGTCCAGGCCGGGCAGTGGAACAGCTGGACGAGCCTCGGCCCCGCGCTGGACGCGTCGTTCTCGATGCTCAACCGCACCGCGTTCGCCTCGGGGGGCGGCGCCGCGACGGGGCTCCACCCTGCGCGCGGGGGCTCGTCCGGTTCGCCATCCTCCATCCACGACCACAGGGGCGAGCCTCTGCTTCCGAACGGCAAGCGCAAGCGGTTTCGCCCCGAGCCCGCGCTCGCGGTGCTGTTCGACCGGTACGGCGGCGTGGATAACGCGCTCCAGGCTCTGACGCGAGCGACGCGAGAGAACGCCGCGGATCCGCTGTCGTGGAGCGATCTCGGAAACGCGTACCGCGTGAAGGGGGAGTCCGATCTCGCCATCGAGTGCTTCGAGGCCGCGCTTCGCCTGCAGCCGCACCCGGACTTCTTCCTCAACCTTGGCGGCGTCCGGTTCGCGCTCGAGGAGACGGACGAGGCGATCCGGCTGTTCGCGCTGGGTCTGCAGATGAACCCGCGGCACGTGTTGCTTCAGTACAGCATCGGCAACGCGTACGCGAGCCAGGGACGACGAGAAGAAGCCGCGCGGTCGTTCGAGGCGACGCTTCGAATCCAACCGGACTTCCACTCCGCGCAGCAGCAGCTCAAGCGCCTGCGGAGAGAGATGCGCGGGCGGTGGGCGCCGAGCGGCGGCGTCATCGCCGCCTGCGCGGCGCTGCTCGCGGGGTGCGCCGTCGTGCAGAGGGTCGTGCAGTACGTCGCGCTGGGAGGCGCCGCCGCCGCCGAGGAGGCGAGGCGAGAGAATATCGAGCGATGGGGGCCGAAGATGGGGGGCGTGCTCAACCTTTTCGGGGTGAGGCCGAACCCGCAGAGCGCACAGCACGGGGGGGCGGGGAGGGGGTACGTCTCCGGCGGGGGCCTCAGGCACCGCCCCCGGAACAAGAGCAGACACCATCACTGAGACGAGAAGCGTCGCGCGCCGCGCCGTACTATTACGATATCCTATAGAAGAGAGTCTACGCCGGCGGCGGCGGATTGGGGGGCGGCCACGCCACCCACCCGTGCGTTTCTAACGACGGCGGCGCTTTCGGTCCGTCCGTTTCCACGCCCTCCGCCGACGCTTCGCCGCCGCCGACCGAGACTCCGGATTCGCCGCCGCGACGACCGTCGCCCGACGAAGACGGACCCGGATCCGGACCCGCGGCGTCGTCGCTCCGCCCCTCCCCCCCTCCGTCCCCCACTCCGTCGCGCGCGTCCGCGCCAGCTTCCGTCTCCACGCGCGCGTCCGTCGGCGCCGCGACGATCCCGGGCGGGGGCGCGGGTGGAGGCCACGCCACCCACCCGTCCTTCTCCAGTGTCGGCGTCGGCCCCGCCGCGGCTGGAACACCCTCCGTCCGCGTCCCCCCCGCGGACGGCGCACCGGGCGCGCCGCCCTCGCTCGCGCGCGACTTCCTCGGCGCCTCCGAGGGCGCTCGCGGAGGCGGAGGCGGTCGAGGCGCGTCGCGTTGGCGCGCGACCACGGCGTGCGGCGCGCTCCCCGAGGAGAGGTACCGCTGCCCGAACGCTTTCAGTTCCGCCAACTCCTCGATGAACTGGAACGCGAGCAACGCGACGACCCCGAGGCCGCCGACGACCCACCACGAGTGACGCACCGGACGCCGCGGGCGCGCCGCCACATCCGCGGGCGCCGCCGCCACCTCCAGCGCGATCGGCGCCGAAGACATCCGACCGCGCGCCCGGGTCTGCGGAGCGAGGCGCGCGGCGCCTCGTCTCAGATCTCAGAGAGCAGTGCCCATTAGTGTGTCCATCACGCCGCCGGCGATTCGACGCCTCGAGTCCGCGGCGCCGCCCGGGATCGTTCACACTTGGCGCGGGGCCGGGTATTTTTTGTTCCGGCGGGTGTGTCGTTCTTCTCTCAACCACATATCCTACGCGACGACCGTACGCTCCGCCCCGGGGCTCATCTCCCCGCTGTTCTTCCCCCCACGCCCGCACCTCCTCAACCCCCCCTCTCAGCTTTCGATCGCGGCGCGCGCCGTCTCCCACAGCGGCGCGTAGTCGTACACCGGGTCGAAGACAAACTGCGGGAACCAGTCCTCGCTCGGGTCCACGAGCTTGTGCCAGAACAAGACGATCCACGGCCCGACGCTGCCTAGGATGACGTTGAGCCAGATGGCGAGGTTCATCGGCATCTGCCTCCGCCACCCGAGCGTGCTGATGAAGATCAGGAGGGCCACGGTCAAGGACCCGGTCGTGCCCTTGACGAGCCGCAGGTGGAAGTCCGCGTCGTTGAACGCCTGGCTCGTGTGCCAGAACTGCTCCGGCCCCAGCGCGGTGTACAGGGCCATGTACGCGTTGTCGAAGATGGCCGCGAACGCGTTCAGGCTCACGTACGTCAGCGTCGCGGCGTCCGGGGTCATTCGTCCGAGACGCCGCTTCGACCCGGCGGTGATTTTGTCGAGGAATCCGTCCTTGGATTCGGACGCGGGCGCGAGCGCGAGGACAAACTCAGTCGACTCCCACAGCTTCGCGACGCTGAAGTACCAAAACGGCATCACGGCCCAGTACATCCACTCCGGCGCGTCCGGCTGCGCGGACCACGCGATGAAGACGACGCCCTGAAAGGACGCGACGAAGGAGTACCCCAGCTTCATCGCGTACTTCCCCTCCTTGCTCGCTTTGAAGATGCTCATGAGCGGCGAGTACGACAGCGCGTTGGCGAGAAAGAGCGCGCTGCTGACCCACATCCACCCCCACCCGGGGCTTTCCCTGTACACGCGCTCGAGGACGACGCCGTACAGCCCCGTGGCGAGAGCGCCGCCGCCGGAGACGACGTGGAGCCACGACGCGGGCGTTCGCGACTTGCGCGCGATGGGGTTGCCCACCGGCGCCGGGATGAGGCTCGACCGCCACAGCGAGTACACCGTGCACGCGACGAGCAAACCGAGGAAGCTGTCCTCGATGACGCCGCCGACGCCGGGAAGGTGGTTCTCCACCAAGAGGCGGCCGAAGCGCTGGAGCTCGACGAGCGCGCCCGCGGGGCCGCCCGCGGAGGCGACCGCCGACGCGGCGAGCGCGGCGAAGGCGACGGTCGTCGCGACCTCGCGCGTGGAAGAGGAGGAGGAGGGGGCGGCATCCGCCGCCGTCCCCGGGCTCGACGCGCTGGACGCGCTCGAACCGCTCGGCGCGACGGCGTCGGAGGGGCTCGCGCCGCGCCGAGCCGCGTCAGCGTCGGCCGCGCCGTCGACCGTGCTGGGCTCCTCCGCGGTGGCGACGCCCGCCGCGCCCGTCTCTCCGCCATCGACCGAACGGAGAGGCCGAGGTCGGCCGTCCCTCCGGCGCGTCGCGCGCCTCGCGCGCGCGCCCTTCGGACGACGAGGCGCGTCGCCGCGAGACGCGCGCGCGACCGCCGCGACGGGCGCGACGCGACGCCTGGCCCCGAGCGCGACCGCGGAAGGCGATCGCGCGCCGTCTCGCCGCGCGACCGCGCAGAACCCCGCGCCCGGGCGCGTCTCGCGAAACGCGACGACGGGAGAAAACGCCACCATCGGGTGCGACGCCAGCGACGCCATCGCGCCTCGTTCGACGGCGCGAGGCGCGCGCGGCTCCGCCTGGCGAACGCGCGCGCGCTCTTCTCCGGTCGCGACGGAGGGCGCGGAGCTACGTCCGGGCGGGACGAAGTGCCGCCGCGGACGCGGCCGTCCAAACGCCCGCTCGGCGATATCGGTATCGCGGGGGCGGAGCCTCACGCCCGGCAGCTTTCTGATTGGCTGCGAGTGGAGAGATCCGCCCGGACGTTCGCTGAGATTCGCGACCTTGGTGAGCGGGGGCGGGTCGCAGCTTGGGACTGTGCAGTCTGTAATGATGCGTCGCTTTGGCTCGTTGCGCGTTTCGACTGATTCTACGCGCTCTCTCGGTCACATCCCCATGCCCCCCATCATGCTCGCCAGATCGTCCACGCTCTCCGTCGGTGTGTTCGGCGCGGTTTCGAACGTCTCGGACGAATCGCTCTCCGCTCGGCGCAGAGTCACAGCCGGCGCGAACGGCGGCGACGCCGGCGCCGGCGCCGCCTCGAGCTTCGAGGCGGGTGCCGGTTCGGGCGCCGGGGGCGCGGGCGCGGGATTCGGCGAAACCGAAACAGAAGCCGAAACCGAATCTGCCGCGGGATTCGGTTCCGGCACCGGCGCGAATGGCGCGGGCGCGGAGGCTGGCGCGGGCGCGGAGGCTGGCGCGGGCGCGGAGGCTGGTGCGGGCGCGGCGTCGACCTTCGGCTCGCGTTTCGCCTCCCCCGCGAGAGAGTCGCCGCCGTATTTGGCGCGCCGCTCCGCCTCGAGCTCGGCGATCTCTTTGTTGAGGGCGTCGATGCGCGTCACGTTGCTCTTGCCGTTATCCGGGAGCTTCTTGAGCATCTGCGGCATGTCCAGCAGGAGCTCTTGCTTATCCCGCGTGGCCTTGAGCGTCGCGAGCTTGGACGCCGCCTTGTCCGCGGTGGAGAAGGCGTCGCGCCGCTTCGCCGCCGCGCCAAACGATTTCGGCGGCACCGCGAGCGCGGACCCCGCCGCCGCCGCGAGCGCCCCGAGCTGCGCATCGCCGCCCCACCCCGCGTCCACGCCCTTCCAGCCCCCCTTCCCGCCCTGTTTCCCCGCCCCGGCGGACGACCCCGAGGGTTTCCCGCCCCCGCTGCCGTTCTTTGCCGGCGCCCGTGCGCCGTCACCCCCCGAGAGCATCGTCGCGCCGTCGCCCGCCTCGGTGGTGTCCTCCTTCGTGAACAGGAGGTCGTGGTCCGAGACCCCCGCGGCGCCGAGCTCGTGAAGCAGCGGCGCCTCAACCTCCGCGAGCTCTCTCGTCCACTTCCGGTCGCGCCCGTGCAGCCTCTCCAGCTCCGCCTGCGTCGCCGATCGCGCCAGGCCCGCGTCCGTGACCTCGAACAGCTGCGACGTCTCCTCCGCGCTGAAGTACCGGAAGTGGTTCCCGTCCCTCGTCCCGGCGCGGCTCAGCCCGCCTTTGAACACCTGCCTGCGGTACACCTTCTCCTCGACCGTGCCGCACGTCACGAGTCTGTACACGACCACGTCCCGCGTCTGACCGATGCGGTACGCGCGGTCCACCGACTGGGAATCCGCCGCGGGGTTCCACGCGGGGTCGTAAATCACCACTCGGTCCGCCGCCGTCAGAGTGAGGCCCAGGCCGCCCACCTGGGAGGTGAGTAAAGCGAGCGGAATGCTCGCGTCGCGCTGGAACCGCTCCACGCGCGCGTGACGCTCCTCCGGGGCGACCCCTCCGTCGATGCGAACGAGGTCGTGCCCGCGCGCTCGCGCCGCGCGTTCCAGCACGTCGAGCATCACGCGCGACTGCGAAAAGACCAACGTGCGGTGGCCGGCGCGCGCGAGGTGGGTGAGGAGGGACATGAGGAACGACGCCTTCCCCGACGCGTCGGGGGCGCCGGCGAGGTCAGATTCCGTCAGGCCCGCCGCGGCGACGGCGGCGGCGACCGCCTCGCGCCGGCTCTGCGCGCTGCCGCTCTCCTCCTCCTCCTCCGGATCCGCCGCCGAGTCCTCCGGGGGGTACTCCTTCGTCGGGGAAAGAGCGTCGCGAGAGTCGCGGGACGACGCCGCGGGCTCGGCGGCGGTCGCCCCCGCGGCGGCGACGCACAGGGCGGGGTGATCGCAAATCTTCTTCAGGACGCTGATCGCGCTGAGCGCGGACCCGGTCTTGTTCAGAACCGCGCGCACGGTGCCGGACTTGAGGAAGGCCTCGTACAGGCGCCTCTGCGCGGGGCGCAGCGGAAGCCACACGATGAGGTCGTTCTTCGTGCCCAGCTGCGTCGGGGCGTGGCGCACGCCGGCCCACCCCGCCGCCCCCGCCGCCTCGACCGAGACGCGAGGACCCGGGGAGGGGGAGGGGGTCACGGAGGCGAGGGCCACGGGCGCACCCGGCGTCGTTGCCTCAGCCGCCGCTTTCTCCTCCGCCGCCGCTTTGGCGAGGACGGCGGCTTTCTCGCGGCGAAGCATGAACGGCCGGCACGCGGTTCGAAGCGCGTCGGACGCCCTCGCGCCAGCCGATCTTTGCCTCTCCGTCGCGTCCCGGCTCTGCCCCGCCGCGATTTTTTTCGCGTACTCGCGCCTGAACTCCACCTCGTCCCCGAGTAAGCCGGGGCAGCACAGGTCGTACAGCGCCCATAACTCCGCGAGGTGATTCTGGATCGGCGTCCCCGTGATGATGAGCCGGTGCAGCGACGGCAGCGTCCGGACCTTCTGCGGGAGTTGCGCGCTCGGGTTCTTGAGTTTGTGCCCCTCGTCGCACACGATCCAGTCCCACAGCATGTCCTTAGAGCCGGCGGGGATGTCCTGGCCGCTCACCGCGGCCCCGCGTCCGCTCGCCGCCGCCACGAGCGCGGCGGCGTCCTCGTCCGCGGGCGCGCCGAGCTGCGTGTCGTTGTGCAACACCATGCCGTACGTGGTCAGCAACACGCCGCCCCTCGTCGCGACCGCGCGCAGGGCCTCGTCGCGGTCCGCCTTCGACCCCCCGCCCGCGTACTTGTGCAGGTTCACGCCCGGTTTCAAGCCCGCGACGACGAACTCCTTGCCCCAGTGTGGCAACAGCGTCGTGGGCGCGAGGACGAGGATCCGTCTCGCCGCGCGGCTGCGGAGGAGGCCCGCGGAAAACGCCGCCACCTGGAGCGTCTTCCCCAAACCCATGTCGTCCGCCAGAACGCCGCCGCGACCTTGGAGCTGGAGGTTCCACATCCATCGCACGCCGTCGCGCTGGTGGTCGTACAGCCGCGCCGCGAGCTCGCCGGGGAGCTCGAACCGGGGTCCGCCCTCGCGGCCTTTCAGACGCATCGGTCGAGGGCCCCCGGCGCCGGAGGAGGCGGGGGAAGAGGAGGAAGTGGAAGTCCGAGATTCGCGTCCGGGCGTGACCGCCGCGGACGAGGCGGAAGACGAGGACGACGCGGACCCGAGCGAGGAGGGGCGCGTGGGCGTCTTCGGCGTCGGCGCCGGTCGCGGCTTCGGCGGCGCGGTCGGCGCGGGCGCGGGCCGGGCGGGCGCGGGGGAGGGGGGCGCAGCCGCCGCCGCTCGGGACGGGGGCGCAGCCGCCGCCGCCGGGGACGGAGGCGCCACGGCGGGGGGAGCCCGTGGCGCGAACGGCGCCGGTTTCGGCGCGGGAGCGACGGCATCGACGCGTGGCGGCGCGGGGCTCACGCCGAGGCCGCTCATCATGCTCGTGAGGTCGTCCGCCGGCGCCGACGAGGGCGGCGTCTGCTCGTCGTCGTCCGCCTCGGAGTCATCCGAGTCGTCGATGAGCACCGCGCGCTTGTGCGCGCGCGGGCGCGGGGGCGGCGTCAACGCCGCGTCCTCCTCAGACTCCACCTCGAGCTGAGACTTACGCACGAGGCGATTCTTCTTCCGCCGCACCGGATGAGCCGGGGAGTCGTCGTCGCTGCTCATCCCGCCCCCGCGCTCGTTCTCCTTCTCGACGGTGCCGACGGGGACGTCGATGCGCTGGCAAGGCGACAAGACGTCGGAGCCGTCCAAGAAGGCGCTCTGCGAGGACACGCCCGAGCGGATGGCCTTTATGCGCTCCAACGCGGTCGCGGCAGTCTCGGCGTTGCGTTCCGCCAGCGCCGCTCGTCGCATGGCTATCGGGTTGCGCCCGGTCGATGTGTCCGAGAGATGACTGACTCGCTGTCGTCTCGTTCCCCTCTCCGTAACTGATCTGTGACTGAGTGCTGAAAAATGGACTCATCATTGACTGGTAAATTCTTGAGTCGCCCCGGGAAAACGCGAGTGACGAAAAACGCCCGAGGAGTGCCGTCGCCGCCGCGTCGTTCGTTTTGCCGGGCGAGAGCGCGGGAGACGAAGCGTCGCGCCGTCGGCGGTGCGGGGGAGGGGCGATGTCCGCGAGGGGTCTCGGCATTTTTTTAAAGTTTTTTTGTATTAAAAGGTATACACAGGGCACTCGACATGTTCTGCGAGCGACGTCGAGCGAGCGGACTCGAAAAAGCGCCGCGGCTCGCTCGACTCGGTGTGGTCTTGATGTCGCTCGTCACAGCGTGAATGTGATGGTGTTGATGGAAAGAATGGTGATGTTCGTCGAGTGCCAAATTGTTTGGCTAGTAGCGGCGAATGCAAAAAGAATCGGCGCCGGGTTTCCTCGCAATGCGCGAGAGCTGAAAAAACCCAGGCCACCCGAACGAGAATTAAGCCGCAGGGACTTAGTTCTCGACACCCTCGATCTTGTCCTCAACCTCCATGTAGAGCTGGCGGAGGCGCTCGATGTTCTCCTCCGACGTCTCCCAGTACCCGCGCCCGTTCGCCTCCAGGAAGTTGGCGACCATCTTGCGGAAGGAGTTGGGGTTCGTCTCCATCAGCCTCTTCTGCATCTCCGGGTCCTTCATGTACACGTCGTTGGCGTCCTCGTACACCCAGTTGTCAACCTGCCCCGAGGTGGCGGACCAGCCCAGGGTGTTGTTCAGGCGCTTCTGAATCTCGCGGGTGCCCTCGTACCCGGACGCGAGCATGCCCTCGTACCACTTGGGGTTGAGGAGCTTCGTGCGGGAGTCGAGGCGGACCGTCTCGGAGAGCGACCTCACCTGCGCGTTGGCGGTGGTGGTGTCGGCGATGAAGGAGGAGGGCATCTTGCCGTCCGCGCGCACGCCCGCGACGAGCTTCGTCGGGTCCGAGTCGAAGTAGTGGGAGACGTCCGTCAGGGAGATCTCGCTCGAGTCGAGGTTCTGGAACGTCACGTCCACCTTGGACAGCGCGGACTTGAAGATGTCCGTCTTGGTCTCCATGCCGGAGCCGGGGGAGTCCGAGTTGAACGCGAAGGACTTGCGGTTGAGGTACATCTCCTGGAGCTGCGACTCGTCGTTCCACGAGGAGTTCTCCACCGCGAGGTTGACGTTGGAGGAGTACGAGCCCGAGGCGTTGGAGAAGATGCGCGTGGCCGCCTCGCGGATGGAGAGGCCGAGCTCCTCCGCCTGCTCCACGGCGTGCTTGCGCACGAAGTTCATCTCGTGGGGCTCGTCCTGCTCCGCCGCGAGCTTGACGGCGCGGTCGAGGAGGTTCATCTGGTTGACGAAGAGATCGCGGAAGACGCCCGAGCAGTTGACGACGACGTCGATGCGGGGGCGGCCGAGCTCCTCGAGGGAGATGAGCTCGAGCTTGTTCACGCGGCCGAGGGCGTCGGGCATGGGGCGGACGCCGACCATCAGCATGACCTGCGCGAGGGACTCGCCGTAGGTCTTGATGTTGTCCGTGCCCCAGAGCACGAGCGCGATGGACTCGGGGTAGACGCCGTTGTTCTCCACGCGCTGGCGCTCGATGAGGCGGTCGACGACAACCTTGGCGGAGGCGAGCGCCGCGGAGGTGGGAATCGCCTGGGGGTCGAGGGCGTGGATGTTCTTTCCCGTGGGGAGCACCTTCGGGTTGCGGATGGGGTCACCGCCGGGGCCGGGGAGGACGTACTCGCCGTTGAGCGCCTCGGTGAGGGCGCCGAGCTCGTTGTCCTTCACCACCTGCTCGAGGCAGAAGCGGAGGTACTCGAAGAGCTTGCGGCCAGCCTCGATGTCGATCTTGCCGTCGAACTGCGTGCCCTTGAGGGCGTCGCCCCAGGGGAGCGCGACCGCGGCGCCGCCGAACATGCCGCCGAGGGCGCCGAGGGCGCCGGCGGCGAGACGGCCGGAGGGGTCGGACGCCTTCGCGACGAAGCCCTTCACCATGGCGCGGGACGCCTCGGTGATGTCCTGGAGCAGCTGCACCTCCTCGAGCTTACCCTCGTCGTTGGCGCGGTAGATCGTCTCGATGTCGCGGCCGATGGACTGCGCGAGGATCTGGGGGAGCGCGAGGATCTCCTCGTCCTCACGGTCGATGCCAGCGATGTTGACGAGCGTCGCGACCGCCTCCTCCGCGGAGGGGGGGCAGCCGACGACGTGGAGGCCGCAAGGGAGGAGGCGGGACTCGATCTCCATGAGCTTCTGGTACACCTTGCCGACGATCATGTCGCGGGTGTCCATGTCCATGTCCTTCGCGTCGGCGTCCTCGGCGGTGGGGATCTCGGGGATGTCCTTGTCGAGGTTGCACGTGATCGCCGTCGTGATGATGGAGTTCACGATGGACGGACCGCGGCCGGAGTCCTTGAGGCCCTGGTACGAGGAGATGAGCTCCTTCAGCTCCTTGAGACCCTTGTACAGGCCCGCGTTCTCCGCGGGCGGGGTCAGGTAGGAGATGGTGTTGGCGTACGAACGGCGCTTGGCGATGGTCGCCTCGGACGGGTTGTTCGCGGCGTAGTAGTAGATGTTCGGGGTGTCGCCGATGAGAAGATCCGGGTAGCAGTTGCCGGACATGCCCACCTGCTTGCCGGGCATGAACTCGAGGGAGCCGTGGGTGCCGAAGTGGAGCACCGCGTCGGCACCGAACACCTTCTCGATGTACGTGTAGTACGCCGCGAAGCCGTGGTGCGGGGACGCGGACTTGGAGAAGAGGAGGCGCATGGGGTCGCCCTCGTAGCCGAACGTGGGCTGGACGCCGATGAAGACGTTGCCGAACTTCTTGCCGTACACGAGGAGGTTCTGGCCGTCGGAGTTGAGGTTACCCGGCGGGGGACCCCAGTTCTCGTGGAGGTCCTCCTGGTAGATGCAGAGCTTCTCGTACTCCTTGACGGACATCCTGTGCTCGACGTTGAGGTCGGGGGACGCGAACTTGGCCTCCTTGTCGTTGAGCACCGAGTTGATGAGCTCCTCCTCCGTGTCGGGGGCGTCGCCGATGTCGTAGCCGTCCGCCTTCAGGCCCTGGAGGACGCGGAAGATGGAGCCGAACACGTTGAGGTACGCGGCGGTGCCGACGTTGCCCTTGTCCGGGGGGAAGGAGAACACCGTGATGGCGAGCTTCTTGTCGACGTTCTTCTTCTTGCGGAGCGCCGCCCACTTGAGGGCGCGGCCCGCAATCTGCGACGCGCGGTCCTGGAGCGAGTGAGACTTGCCCGTCTTGGAGTCGCGGCCGGAGAAGATGATGGGCTCGAGGCCGCCGTCGAGCTCGGGGAGCGCCACCTGGAGCGCCACCTGCACGGGGTGGAGGCCCAGGGTGGAGTCGGTCCACTCCTCCGTGGTCTGGAACGAGAGCGGCACGGTGACCATGTACGGCACGTTGAGCTTCTTGAGGGAGTCGATCGCCTTGGGGTGGTCCTGGCGCGCGGGGCCGCCGACGAGGGCGAACCCGGTGAGGGAGAGCACGGTGTCGACGTACGCGCCCTTCGTGATCGGGTCGAAGAAGAAGCGCTCGACGGGGATGGAGAAGTCGAGGCCGCCCGCGAAGATGGGCACGACCTTGGCGCCCTTCGCCTCGAGCTCCATCACCATGCCGGCGTAGTGGCCCTCGTCGCCGGTGACGAGGTGGGAGCGCTGGAGGACGAGGCCGACGACGGGCGCGTCCTTGGCGAAGGTCATGTCCTTGCGGGTGTCGTACCAGTTGAGGTACTCCTTGAGGTCCTCGTACATGGCCGGCGCGGTGGGGTGCCAGATGCCGATCTCCGGGAACGTCTCGGGCTCGGCAATCTCCATGTCCATGTCCGCGAGGGCGGGCACGTACGCCTTGGAGATCATGAGGAGGAAGTTCTCGAGGTTGTCGGAGCTTCCGCCGAGCCAGTACTGGAGGGAGTTCATGAAGTTCCTCGCGTCCTGGGCCTTGTCCGACGGGAGGTACTTGAGCACCTTGGGGAGGGTGCGCACGAGCTTGAGCATGCCCTCCTCGAAGCCGCCGGACTCCTTCTTCTTCTTCATGAACGACGCGATGGCGGACTTGGACTGGCCGAGCTGCGCCATGGAGAAGGTGCCGAGCTTGTTCAGGCGCATCACCGCGGGCATGGAGGGGAAGATGAGGCACGCGTCGAGCTGGTCGCGCAGGGGCGTGACGACCTCGACGATCTTCTCGGCGAGCTCCTCGATGAAGATGAGCGAGCCGATGAAGATGTTCGCCGACTCGACATCCTGCTTCATCGCCGCGAGGTTATCCGCGTTGCGGAGCTCCTCGAGGAGATAGCCGCTCACCTCGAAGCAGACCTTGTCGTTCGTGGCGTTGAGCTGGTTCACGGCCGCGGAGAGCGCGGACTGGTACTGCGACTCGAGGACGACGTACACAACCTTGACCACGACGCGGCCCTTCGCCTCGGGGACGATGCGGCGCACCTCAGGGTTCACGTTCGTGTACCCCTGGCCGCCCTGGTCGGCCATGATCATGTCCTCCTCGGACTCGCCGGACGTCACGGGACCCTTGGGGCCGGTGGCGACGTTAGAGATCTGTGAGATTCGGTGGACGAGGGGCGAGGGATGGGTCAGATCGAGCGAGCAGGGAGGGCAGGCGGGGCGAGGCACATCTTCTTTTCCGCGAGCAAAAGACCTTCCGGCGCCTCCCAGACCGCGTCCGGGAGATCTCGAGATCCGCCCGAGAAAGAAAACCACCTCCGCGGCTTCTCCTTGGGGGGGGGGGGGGGCGGGGGCGCCCGGGGCGGGGGGCCCCCCCGGGGCGGGGG
>Ga0181566_10001344_pt1 | contig 20157 bp, 29 predicted proteins | sample 101ome_15_FD_133762 | JGI IMG/M metagenome (GOLD analysis project Ga0181566, IMG submission 133762) | Coastal salt marsh microbial communities from the Groves Creek Marsh, Skidaway Island, Georgia - 101402AT metaG (megahit assembly) | ecosystem: Environmental > Aquatic > Marine > Intertidal...
TATATTCATTTAATTTTAATGATGGCGGCATTGTTTAGTATAATATACAAGTCTAAATTTTATATTGTTTCATAATGAACAATACAAATCAATTTTCTCCTAAACTTTATTTTAGCAAAAACGCCGATTTTCTTCTTTGCGAAAAATTGATTCTGAAAATATAAATAATGAGAATCACCATTTAAATAATTCGTTATTGAATACTAAAACATGCCATTGAAAAACACCGACAAAAAAGCTTCCAACAAAAACAAGTCAACTACGTCGAAGAAATTGCGTAAAAATAATCGCGATGACGACGACGATGAAGTAATTAGTTTAGAGGAAGGGGAAATATATGAATCATCGGACGACGATGATTATGAAACACTTAGCGATGACGATTCCGAAGAAGAAGATGAAGATTCTGAAGATGATGAATCAGAATATGTACCACCTAGACGTAAATCAAAGAGAAATCACAAGGCAAATCGCAAATATGTTGATTTAGATGAAGATGAAGAGGAAGAAGATGATGATGAGGAAGATGTGGATTACGAAAATGAATCGGATTTGGATCCAAAAGAATTGCGTAAAACGTTAGCCGCATTGTTTCCTTCAAACTATATTAATCAAAAAATCAAAAAAGACGAGAAAAAGAATAAAAAGGTGAAAAAAAACACAATTGTTTCTAAAAAGAAGAAAACAAAGAAGCAGAAGAAATATGATTCGTCTTCAGATGAAGACGAGGAGGAAATCGATTTAGACGACTATGACTCAGAAGACGATTCTGATTATGATGATGATGATGACGATTTGGAATCGGCGAGTGATTTCAATATTATTTTGACAATGGGGGGCGGTGGACAAGCGATTTTAGGAACGGAAGATGATGAAGATGTTCTCGTGGAAGATAATGACGAATGTGACAGTGATGATGAAAAAACGTTTATGAAGGAAAACTACCAAACCATCGAAATGCCGGAAAATATTCAAAAGAATGACGAGGCGAAAAAGGAAAAAAAGAATAAAAAGAAGAAGAAGCGTCACAACAAAACCGAAACGTCTGAGGAAAATGAAGAAGAGTTAAATATAGTCGACAATGAATACAAGGAATTGGTTGAACTCAAAAAGCATCTCAGTGAAAAGGTAAAGACGAATCCGAAAAGCAAACATCTCACCAAACAGCTCGAAGACTGTCGTCAATCAATTCGTAAATTGGTCAAAAAATCGCGCATGAAAAACGCGAAGAAATACCACAAATTAATTAACACTGGTGCAAAACGTCCAAGTGAGTTGGAATATTTCAAAAAGGAAATGAGCAATCAGGAGCAATTGCGTGTAATGAAGGAACTCAAGAAGGTCAATGAACATATCGATGTAAAGAAACCATATCGACTTTCCTTATTGGATAGTTCGATTCCGCCTAAATATAAGGCAACTGTATTGCAAAAGGTCAATATGTTGCGTTCCATGGAACCAGGAGATCCCGAATATTACAAATTGAAAACCTGGGTAGATGCATTTATGCGTATTCCTTTTGGTGTGCATAAAAATCTCAGTGTATCTCGCAAAGATGGAATTGATGTTTGTAGTGAATTCATGGAAAATGCAAAGAAAACCCTCGACGATTGTGTTTATGGACTCAATGACGCCAAAATGCAGATCATGCAAATGATCGGTCAATGGATTACGAATCCAAATGCGCTCGGTAGTGCAATTGCGATTAAAGGACCTCCTGGTACCGGTAAAACGTCCCTTGTAAAAGAAGGTATTAGTAAAATCTTAGGTCGCGAATTCACGTTCATTGCATTGGGAGGCACGGGTGATTCGAGTTTCTTAGAAGGCCATAGTTATACATATGAAGGTAGTCTTTGGGGTAAAATTGTGCAAATCTTAATGGATAGCAAGTGCATGAACCCAGTGATATATTTTGACGAATTGGACAAAGTCAGTGATAGCGCACGTGGTCAAGAAATCATCGGTATTTTGACTCATTTGACAGATACTTCTCAAAACAGTCAATTTCACGACAAGTATTTTGCGGACATTGATTTCGATTTGAGCAAGTGTTTGTTCATCTTTAGTTATAATGACGAGTCAAATATTAACCCGATTTTGCGTGATCGAATGTATCGCATTGAAACCAAGGGTTATGATGCAAAGGAAAAGCTCATAATTGCTCGGGATTTCTTGCTTCCGAAAATAAGAGAACAAGTGAGTTTTAGCGAAGACGAATTGAAAATTCCTGATGAAACGATTAAAGAAATCATTGGAAACAAGGTATTGACAAAGGGAGAAGAAGGCGTTCGTAACTTGAAGCGATGTTTGGAGGTGATTCATACGAAATTGAATTTGTTCCGATTGATGAAACCCGAAAAGAATTTGTTTGAAAAGGAAATGGATCTGAAAATACAGTTTCCCATTGAGGTCAATTACGAGCAAGTGCGTAAATTGATCAAAAGTGAAGAAGAACAAAATCAAAGTATATTAGCGTTGTATATTTAGGAAATCATCATTCGTATTGTGAATTTGTATTAAGAAAACAATTATCTATTGTTTTTTTATTACATGAATATTGTTTTATGTTTTTGTGTGAGAGATTGTGGTGAATATTTAGAGCGGATTTTTTCGAATATAGAGTTATTAAAAACATTTCCTTTAGAGCTATATTGCATATTTGTTTATGATAATTGCGAGGATAATAGTGAAACATTATTAAAAGCATATGCACAAAAAAATCCGAAAAACGTAATATTAAAAAATATTAAAAATAACAATAGAGTCAGAACGGTTCGTATTGCAAAGGCGAGAAATACGTGTTTAGATATTGTGTATAATCAATTGGAAAATATTGATTATTTTATAATGGCGGATTCGGATAATCGATGTTGTACAAAATGGAATGTGCAAGTGATTTACGATCATTTACTAAATATAGACAATGACGATTGGGACTGTATATCCTTTAATAAAAACCACTATTATGATATATGGGCACTAATGTTGGAAGATTTTAAACATCATGCTTGGGGTTTTGGAAGAAGAAGTAAGAAAGTAGTCTTAAAAATGGAGGAATATATAAAAAAACAACTAACGACGTGTGAAACAAATAGTATTTCTGTTATTTCTGCATTTAACGGTTTTTGCATTTATAATGCAAATCGGTTTAAAGGATTTCATTACGACGGGTTGTATAAAAATATTAGACCATTGATTTGTGACGAAGAACGCGACGCTACAATAAAGTTTGTAAAAAAACATTTTGATATAGATGTGAATTGTGATCACGAATTTATTGATTGCTGTGAACATTTGTTTTTTCATTTAAACGCTTATAAACAAGGTCGTAAAATAAAAATATCGAAGTCAATTGTAATTGAAGAATAATGTAACCACTATAAACAAAATTGATTATGTATATGCTGAAGGATTGTATACATAATCATATGGACGAATTGGCGTTGCTTGTTAACGCGAAATTCTCTTTACAAAGTATTCCTAAAGAGTGTCGGTCAGACGATTTCCAAAATATATTGGATGAAATTACTGTATATATTGAAAAACATTGTAAACACCAATGGGTAAATGATTTGATTGATGTTGACCCAGATAGGTCGAAATCAATTTGTTATTGTGATTATTGTTTTACTACTAAAAACAATTAGTTTATTGCTTACAGTTGCATGAAGATTTAACACAGTGTCCGCATGTTTGGTTACCGCCACGTGTAGACAAAAGACTCATTTGACTTTTGTCCAAACATAAGTATCCAGTGGAATTAGACATACCACTAGAGTTTTTTCCACATTGTTCGTGTAGAGAACCTTTTGCATCAGAAAAGCTTGTAAGTTTTTCATCTTGGTAGGGTCCATATAAACCACCAGGAAGTTGAGGAACACGTTGAGCGGATTTGCATTCAGCATCACTTTCAATTAAGTGTTGGTTTTCTACGTTTGTAGCTTGTCCACTAGGGTATTTTGCATAACGAACACGTTCTTGTCCTTTTTCTTTGTTTGTCATACCTTCTAAATCGTTATTGGATAATTTACCATAAAAGTTATAAGCGCGAATCTTTGTGGTAGATGTTAATGCTACCCCGATGACCAAAAGGGCCAATACCACAATCACCATAATAAGTCCAAAGGAAGTTCTGCCTTTCATTACAATTTATATATTTGTAATGAGAAAAATTAATTTATGTGCCAGATACTTTTACATCCGTCAAGTAATTATATAATTTTTTCAATGGAGCGCTATAACGCGTATATAACGGGTCAACCAAGCTTTCTTTTACTAAATCGCGCAAATTTTGCAGTTCATTTGGAATATCTTTTAATTGTGATTGGACACTTGGCGGTAGATCCTTGGCATGTTCAATGTTTTCTTCGACGTTTCCTAAATATTTCAAACTGAGTAATTGCAATAACGAAGTCATATTACTGATTTCCGCATTATTGTTTTTAATAAAGTCCTCATTTTTTTGCATTATTTTTTGTATAGCAGGTTCACTCGAGTCATTAATCGTCTGTTCTGCATCTTGAATCGTTTTCTTTGCACCTGTAAATTGCCCAGTTTGTGGATCATATTTATCTAAACTTTGGTAAAAATTCTGCTTGGAATATGCGAAATCCGAATTGTTTAACATCATATTTGCCATCATGTTGTTACACGGTTTTCCATAGTAAAACATTGGGTCGCAAATATTTTGTTTATTGTATACTTCGTATTTGAAAGCAAGATACATCATGGCAATAAACGTCGCAAATAAAGCAATGATTAACCATGAGGCGACGAAAAATGGTAAATGAAAACTATAATAAGTAATTGGAACGTATGTCATTATGAAATATAAACTAATATATAATTAGCTTTGATTTTAAGAAGGCGATGGTGACTTATTTGAATCGGGTGTTTGCGAAGGTGGTTTTACAGTTGAAATGGCCCCGTCACTAATATAATTACCCAATACGAAACTACCACCCAGTTTAGAAATCGTGTCACGCAATTTCGCAATGTTACTTAATATAGAAATGCCTAAATTGCTTGTTTCAGATGCGTTTTGAGGAAGATCAGTCGCAACTGTATTGGCAAGACGTTGTGCAGTCATGTTCAGACGAGAACTCTCTTCTACTACTTCGCTGGTTGCGGATTGAATATTATTTACAGCAGCGCCTAAAGTATTGGCTTGTGCATTCTTAATATAGTTTTCAAACTCTATTTGTGGATTTTTACCAAACAAATAGGCATTACTAATAACGGCAATACGATTTTGATAATCCGAATAGTTTGCGTAAATATACCAATATGCGATTCCTATAAACATTAATATGAAAAATAATAACACCATGGCTGTTTCACCCCATTGCATATACATGGTCGTAACCGGTGGGACGAAATATTTGATCATTAAATTCGTTGTCGATTCTAAAGGAATTGCGTTTGTTTCTTGTGTCGTTGTATTTGTGTTATCTATTTTTGTTGCTCCTGGAATATTTGTATTTACTACTGTATTTTTTTGATCTAACATATAGATTCTTTTTATATATTATAAAGTATACAAATAACATAAAAAGTGCGTTAAATACATAATATAAAATGTCACTGAATCATGATGAAAAACTCAATTTAAAGAAGATAATGGATGAAACGGATTATGTTGATAATACGCATAATATTCGCAGACTGAAACACAGTAAAAAAATTCGCGATAACGTAAAGCGCATGGAAGAACTCAAAAGAGAACATGAAGCAATGCGTCTCACGCATATTGAAGGATTTTTTTCTATTGTCCAAGAAGAATGCAGGTTTTTATATGACAATTATACGGATATTTTCAATCGTTTGATGAAAGACGAAATCGATCCGTTGATTTTGCAACGGTTTTTGATTGTATTGAAGATGATTGAAGACGGGCAATTGGATCAACAAGAAGGATCTTCTATGATTGGCAAATATTTAAAGGAGCTTTATTTGGATTCTGCCGTTCGCAAGGCAGATGCACTTGAGCGGGAACGCAGTGGTGAAAAGGAACCTTTGAAGGAAGGTATGGATATTTCATGGAAAGCATACAAAGCCTTGAAGAAATAAAATGTATATAAAGATAAAATTCACGTTATCTTTATAATGGAATTTCTAGAAACGATCCCCAAAACACATGCTTGTTTGCAAATTGCAATTACAAATGAAGACGTGGAGTTCCGGGATTTGTTGAAGAGCAAAGTAGAAGAACACAACCATGATGTCTTACATAATCCTTTGCCGAACGCTGGGTTTGATTTGTTTTTTCCGGAAGATGTAACGTTTGATTCGATTAAAACCAAACTGGTTTCAATGGATATAAAGGCACAAATGTTATTTTATAATCCGTTGAATGAAGGTTGGAACTATTGCAATTATTATTTGTATCCGCGATCGAGTATAAGTAAAACACCTTTATTGTTGGCAAACCACGTGGGAATTATTGATAGTGGATATCGTGGAAAAATCATGGGCGGATTCCGCAATTTATCGATCAGTGAATTTCAAGTAAATAAGCATAACCGTTTGTTACAAATCTGTTCGGGGGATTTGCGCCCGATTGTTGTGCAAATAGTCGACGAAGCACAGTTGGAAAATAGTATTCGCCAAGAAGGTGGGTTCGGTTCTACTGGACGTTAAAAATATACACAGAAATATCTTTGTATATTTACTTTTTATTGCGACCTTTTAACGTAGAAGGCTCTTTCATTAACATAAGTGCCATAGCAGAATAATTATGAAGGTCTAATAATGTATCCTCTAAACGTTCATCTTCGACTAGTTTGATCTGTGATTTGCTAATAGACAATGCCCGTTGGATTTTGTCTTCAATGCGCATTAACACACCAATGACTCCGTATTTTGCAAATGCGTCGCCGTAGTCCGCGTTCTTTTTTGCGAAAAGTGCACGGGCTTCGTCTTGTATAGTTTGTAATTGTGTTACGCGATCCATGTGTATATTTAGACAGTTATATCTTTATATTATTGGTGAAAATGAATTGTGCGTATATTATAGATACATGGACGGTTCAATAGAAGTGTTTATTGGAAAAAAATTAGAAAAAACAAATAAGTTGCAAAAACACAAGCATTTTGTATTTGATTTAGATGAGACCATTGGATCGTTTCAGGATTTATATTTTTTATGCAATATGCTGGGATTTATTCAAGAGAAATATAAAAAATACGCTTTTGCAAATTTTATTGATATAATAGAGAATTTACTGGATTTGTATGAGGAATTTTTCCGCCCAGGCATTTTCCATATTTTCAAATACATTTATTTAAAGAAAAAACAGAAACTATGTGATGGACTGTTTATTTATACAAATAACCAATGTATACCTGAAACATGGGTGCAACATATTGTTGATTATATGGAGAAGAAAATGAAAATAAGAGGTCTGGTAGATAATATTGTTCGTTCATTTAAAATTAAAAATAAGATTGTTGAGCCACGACGAAGTACTCAAAACAAGGTGTATAATGAATTTATTAAATGTGTTTATATTTCGAATCACTCTGATATCTGTTTCATTGACAATACACTTTATCCGAAAATGAAGAACAATAGCGTATATTACATACAGCCATGCCCTTATTTCCATAGTCTTTCAATAAACGTCATTTTAAACCGGTTTTTTAGCAGTTCTCTTGGAAAATCGTATTTACATACACTAAAACAGCCTCGAAAAACAATTGAACAGATCATTGTTCAGAAATACAACGCCGAACATAACGGCGGGTTCATGTATGTTTCGCAAAACAAACGGAATTATTATTTAGACGTGTCGAAGAAATTAATGTATCATATTCGCGAATATTTGTTTTATAAAAATACGAAAATGCCTAAAACAATGAAAAAACGGAAATCCAATAAATCAACTACTCGAAAGTGCAAGCTCTTGTAATCCTAAAATAGCCAGTTCGTCTTCGCTTAATTTCTGGAAAAACAAGCAATCGTCGTATTTTACTTGCATAAACCGGTTTGTCTTGGACTTTGCTAAAATTTGTATACCTGTTTGTGTGAATTTAATGTCCATTACGAGCCCACCATTTGTTAAACTCGGATATTTATGCATACGGATCCATCGAATATGTTTTCCCTTGTGTAAATCACAAATGTTTTCTACAAACCGATAATCTTTCAGTTTGTACAAGGCGTTTTTCACGAATTCCGGGTATTGTTCTCCATATTCTTCTTTTAATAATTCGAATATTTCTTCTGCAAACGATTCCAGGCTCTTGTTTTGCATATAAGACACCGATTCATTGGTTTGGAGGAGTTCTTGGATATTAATTGTGTTTTGCAATTCCGGATTGTTTTTTTGTGCTTCGATTATATCTTGAATCATGTTATTATAACAATAACATTATTGTTTATATGCCGTTTTCGATTTTATTGTTTACGTAATTATAAAGATATTCTGTAACACCTGTATTGATCAATAAGAAAAACGCAGACGCACTGATTAATATACTATCATTGGTGTTTATGACAAGTTTGCTAAATGGATTGAAACGGATTAATAAAAAGATGGATATAAAAAGACGAATGAAAATAGACAAATATTTACTGTATTCGGGATTGACATAATAAATTCCTAAAAAGGTTACAATATAAATCGTATATAAGATCGATACGAGGAAATAATAAAAATAAACGCTACCATTGGAAAATAGTTCGGATGACTTCATATAATTTATTGATATTTTAGAAATGGCCGCCATTCTACATAAAATTGCGGTGTTGTATTGGTTTGTTCACTCGAGTTCATTGTGGGCAATCCAGGTATAATCACCTGCAATACATAATAAATAAGCTCTTGTAATAATTCGTAATGATAAGCGTCCATTGGAGTGAAATTCGTTGCATACGCGTTAATAATGGACAATAACTTTTCCGTTGGAACCAATTGCAACGGATCATTGCCCTTTTCTACAAAATACTCGCTCACATCATTCGCAATTTTCGCTTCTAACGTTGTGTTTTCATATGTTCCGGGTGTAAGTGCTATTTGTGTAATATCGTAACCGGTTTGCGAACTCGGACAAATCGTCAACTCGTTGTTTGCATATTGCACAGAGGTCCTCATGCTATTGTATATTTGAGCCGAACTAATGGAGCTATGATAAGCACGTTGTTGTGTTTGTGAACCGGAAGATGATGAAGTTGATGACCCAGTGTCATTTGTAGATGTGTTTGAAAGACCAAGAGCATTGTCAAAGCACGTTTTCGGACATGTAATACCGCAACAATCGGACGCACAAGAACCACTGGTACAATCCACGTTATCATTTGTACTTGAATCACTTGTACTTGGAGATGGCGATGCAGACGAATCCGTTCCACTACCCGGAACAAAATAACGATTAAATGCCGCATTAAAACGCGAATCAAAAGCACTAATCGCAGGTGCATTTTGTATAAATTGCAAATTATTTTCCGGATTTCCCCTATAAACCAAGCATTTTTGTGAGCGAGACACGTGTAATGGGAACCCCGGCATACTCGATAATTTGAGCGGAGGCAATGCTTTCTTTGATGGTTTCGGATTTTTCATGGTCGGCAAAAGAGGTAGCACCATTTCAATGAAATAATATCCGATGTCCGTGAGCTGGCTTTTCATGTTATTTGTAACTGTTCCGTAATTATATGGGCCACTCATACCGGGCCCCACAACGTAACTCTGAACAGCGTCAATTGTATTTAAATATGGCACACCATTTTGGTCGAAATACTGACTTATGAAATTATCAATTACACTGTTTAATGATTCCGCATTTCCTTGTGAATCATTGTTCGACGTGCCGTATTGAAAATCGAGCGGATGTCTTCGCGGCATAGGATATGTTCGCGCTCCTTCGATTATCGAAAACCATTTTCCACCGACTTCCTTCAAATAGCTATATAACAAAACTGCTAAAATCACTACAATAATAATATATAAAAGGTGTATCAATTTCATTTAAAGAATTATATAGTATATTTAGTAAATATTTATGAGCCATTTATTTCAAATAATCGAATCCATCGGATCCGGACAGTTTAGTCTCGTGTTTTTAGCAAAACGCAAGCGAAAAACGTCTCAAGAACCCGTTGCAATCAAAGTGGAAAAGGAACACAATCCGATTACGATGATTCAATATGAATCCAAGATTATGCATTACTTAAATGAACAACAATGTTATCACATACCCGCTGTTTACTGGTATGGTATGTTTGAAGGAAGACCCTCGCTAGCAATGACGTATTATTCTTTTAGTTTAGAAACATACATTTGTAAAGACGAATTTCCAAGAGAACCGAAAGAACCCGAGAAAATACTATGCGAAATCGTGAAAATAATGAAAAGTGTGCACGAAGCCAAAGTAATTCATTGTGATATTAAACCGGCGAATTTTATGATGAAAAACGACCAAATTTATTTGGTCGATTTTGGATTGTCCAAGATATATGTCGATGAAAATGGCGAAAATTTTGCCGATTCTTATGTTCAACAACAGTTTCTTGGAACTCCTAAATATATAAGTGTGTATATCCATCAAGGACACAGTCCTTCATTAAGAGATGATATCATTTCTTGTCTTTATGTTTACCTATTTTCCAAGACAAAACACTTATATTGGGACAAATTACCTGAAAAACCGCTACAAAATGATGATTTACCGGAAAATCACATACATGAATTTCGTAACCAAGAGCGCTATAAGAAAAAGGTCGAATTATACAAGAAAATCCAAGACACACATTTAGGAAAAGCCTTATCATTAATGGAAAATACTTTGTTTGGAGGAATCCCCGATTATACGAAATTATTGAACCTCTTCGTAAATCTCATTTAAAGTGAGCTCGGACATTCCCCAATAAGATGGATGAACCATTTCAATATGCAATTTGTTTCCGCTTCGGGTCAATACTTTCGATGCATTTTTGTGTTCTTTTTCGTCTATATGCCATGAAGAATCCATAGTAAAGGAAAGGGAGTTGTCTGACTGACGGGTTGCAACACCATATTGACTCGAAACGATTTTATCGTTTATATACGATTTCGCCATTAAAAAAACTTCTTTTCCGTGATGCGGTTTATAGAAATATTTGCCTTTTCGAATACCATGATAAGCAACTTCGCCAGTAGATCTGTTTACAGCGGTTAATTTATTGACGTAATCATATGAATCTTCTTCCTTGTTTTCACGAATCATTAATTCGTTTGTGGTTTCAAGACCACTTGGATAAAGTTTCGTTGGGCTATACACGGCACTACCCTTATATACACCGGGTTTTAAGATAGAATGTAAGAAATCCTTTTCCACTTCAATCGTTTTGGGTTCGTTGTATTTCATTGCAATAAAAACGACTAAAACACATAGAATCAAAATGATCAATAAAATCAACAAAATATTCGTGAGCGTAGTATTTTTCATGAAAATTATATATTTTCCGTATATAATTTTCTAGTTCATCTTTTTCTCGATTTTATCGAAATATTCCGAACGATATACGAAATTCCCCGTGGGTTTGTATTCCTTCACGTCATTGTATTCCTTCTTGGCTTTTTGCTCTGGAGGTTGTCCGGTATTAAATAACTTTTGATTGAGATCATCTTCCTGTTCTTCTTTGTCTTCCTTGTTTTCAATAACTTGTCCAAACTCGTTTACCACAACACCCGTTTTCTTCTTCACTTCGGAACGAACATAGGACGGAACCCAGTTTGCCCACGAAATAAACAATGTATTGGGATGAATATATCGAACGTGGAATTTGTTTTGTTCCAATTTAGCAACAATATATCCAATGCAATCGTCTTTTTTATACACTGGTTCGCCGAAAATAAACTCCGGGATTTGAAACCATACATGCTTATCGCGTTTTTTCGTACGTGATGTTAATTTAATGCGATGATGGATTCGATTCAAGATCTTATTGAATATAGATAGTTGTCGTAAATCACGTTCTTGTTGTTTTTCATAAAGCTCGTCAATATTTACGTTTTGAATGTTGTCATCATCATCCGTAAACAAGAAACAATTACTCATATTTGAAATATATTTTGAAAAAAAACTTAATAGACAAACCAACCTATAACTACTATGGATGAAGAAACAGAAAAACATATTATTAAACATTTAGTCATTGCAGGGGGCGGCACATACGGATTCCAAGCATACGGCGCATTAGTCGAATCCAGATCAAAAGGCATCTGGAAGAAAGAAGACCTCGTTTCATGCTACGGCACATCTGTAGGAACCATTTTACTCATTATGCTATTATTACCCTACGAAGAAGAAGACATTACTAAATATTTCATCGGACGTCCATGGCATCAACTTTTCCAATATAGTTTGCATTCCATTTTTTCCTCATTCCAAGAAAACGGAATATTTAACAAACACACGTTTCAACAAATACTCGACCCGTTGCTAAAAGGCGCCGATTTAGATCCAAACATCACATTAGAAGAATTCCACGCGTTTACAAAGGTCGAAATGCACTTTTTTGCTACAAAGGTCAACCATTATGGTGCAATAGATATTTCCTATAAAACCCACCCTCAGTGGACGTTACTCGACGCAACATACGCGTCTTGCTGTTTGCCCATTTTGTTCCGACCACTCGAACACGAAGACGAATTCTACATCGACGGAGGCGTGTTTGTAAATTACCCACTCGATTATGCTTTAAAGGAATGCCATCCACAAGAAATCATGGCAATCAATAAGGAATTCGAAGAACCGAAACCGATGCATAAAGAAACCACCATGTTCGAATGCATTCACATTTTATTTAATAACACCGCACGTTATGTCGACACACAGCCGATCACACAAATCCCCTATGAAATCACCATTACCGCACCACAAGTCACAATCGAAGATTTTTTCAAATTCGCAGAAAGCGAAACATACAGAAGAGAATGGTATGAACTGGGTCGTACTATTGCTAAAGATGTAATGGAAACGTGGAAGAATGAAGAGTAATGTTTTGAGGAATCCTTTCAAAATATTACTTATTGCAAAGTGCTTTTAATAAATCCGTTCATGTTGTCTTCGGTGATTTTTGCGTCGAAATTAATACGTTGGTCTTGGTCTTTTATTAAAATAAGTGTAGGATACCCGTCAATACCGTATTGCTGGATTCTTGGATCATCCCCTTCCGTACAATCAACACTTTCCGTAACGATTTTATAATTGCCGATTTCCATACCGTCATTGGTTTTTATGAAATTATCCCATTCGGGTTTCGCTTTTTTGCAATGCGGACACCATTCTGCTGTAAATAACATCAAACGTGCTTCGCTTAATCGCCCATTGTAGTTTGCCATGTTCTTTGTTTCTTGATTTTCAATAACAGGTTTAGCAAACCATTTATATGAATAATAACCGATAACAACGAAAAGAATGAAAATAAAGAAAAAGAGAAGCTGATGTTTATAGGGTTGTAAATAATTCTCGTATAAGATTTCAACAATAGTAGCCATTATAAAGAATAATTAGATAATTACACCTGTTTTTTTCCTCAAAACATTATTTTATAATAAAACATTTTGTCTAAATAATATAACTTGAATCTAGAAAATGGGGAAATCAAAAACAATGAAAAAACGTAATGCGTCTAGCGCAAAAACAGTGTTTTATAAAAAGGATTTCGAATCGAATGATGGCATGCTGACAAGCGTATGGGGACCAAGTGCATGGCATTTTCTTCACACCATTAGTTTCAATTATCCAGTGAAACCGAGTGCAAAGGACAAAAAACATTATCGTGATTATGTTTTGAGCCTCCAAAACGTATTACCCTGTGGTAAATGCAGGGACAATTTGAAACACAACTTCAAAAAATTGCCTCTAACAATGGCGTCTATGAAAAGCCGTGCTACATTTTCCAAATACATTTATGATTTGCACGAACTTATTAACAAAATGCTGGGAAAGAAGTCGGGTTTAACATATTGCCAAGTGAAGAACCGCTATGAACATTTTCGCGCAAGATGTACACTTCCTTTAGTAAAAAAGTCCAAGACGAGAAAAAAGCGCGAAGACGGATGTGTAGAACCGATGTTTGGAGAAAAGTCGAAATGTGTATTGAAAATTATTCCGCACGAGGAAAAATGTGATACCTTTCAAATAGACGAAAAGTGTATTAAAAAAAGATAAGTACTATGATTGCACATTTTTATAGCAAAATATATATATATTAATAATGATGGAAGAAAGAAAGCAAGTAAATTCGCAATGTTTATATCCTGAAGGTGATCCCTATAAACATGTACCTTTTCAACAACCCGATAACGCAATAATGGAAACAGAAGCACCCATATACAATCAGTCAAGTTGCGACGCAGAAGCGCAACAACCTCTAGAGGGAATGACGAATTTAATGCCGGATATTAACCGTTTGAAGAAAAAGTCGAAGAAAAAAACGATTCCGTTTTGGTCCGAAGATCCGAATATATTGTTGAACAAAGACCATATTACCGAATTATTTCCAACGGAAAACATGAGCTTTACACAAAAACTCAATGCGATTACACGTTTAGTCATAATTATGACAATTTTGTCGTTTTTATATTCAAAATCGATGCGCATTGTGGGAATCGGCGCCTTGAGTATTTTAGCCATTTTCTTGTTGTATTTTGCATATGAAAAAACGAAGAAAGAAGGTTTAGCAGTAGGACAAGCTGGATTTAAAATACCCGATCCATCTTTAGCTTCAATGGGTCCAATGGAGCCAAATCCGCTAACAGGCGAATTAAATATGACATCAAAAGAATTTAGCCAAACTTTTGATACACCCACTCCCGATAATCCTTTGTCGAACGTATTAGTCCCTGACTATGGATACAATGTAGACAAAAAACCGGCACCTCCGTCTTTTACACAAAAAGGTAGCAACACAATCTTGGAAAACGCAAAGAAAATGGTTGTTGAACAAAATCCCGGACAACCCGACATTGCAGATAAACTGTTTGGAGATTTAGGCGATGAAATGGTTTTCGAACAATCATTACAACCCTTTTACTCAAATGCGAGCACCAGCATACCCAATGACCAAGGTGCCTTTGCACAATTCTGTTACGGAGACATGATTTCTGCTAAGGAAGGAAACATGTTCGCCCTTGGACGTAATAATCCAAGAACTATCGACGGTCATCGTTAATTAATTTCATTTTATTTAGATGAAATTACTTTTGAAATCTAAGGGAAATATATATACACATATTATAAGAATGGTTAAAACAGCAACGTACACATTTTTCGCTTCAGATCGTATTGGTAATGATGATCCTTCCAAAACACAGGACGAAATTCAAAGTGCAAATTACTATGGATTCGCTTCCGGTAACCCTTTTTCGAGCGATTATTCCAATGAACAACAACAAGTTCACTTTGCAAACGAAAACGTAGGCATGGTATTGGGAAATGTTCATGGACAAGGCGTTGGTAGCGCTCAAATCAATGACGAAAACGCATTGATCTTGGACAGTGAACAAGGACGTCATTTGAGCCGTTTGAGTTTGATGCAACGCCAATTTGCTACTGTTCCTTATTTAGGAAGAGGTTCCGTTGACCCCACTTTGGAAAGCCAAATATTACAAGGCGATTCCATGAAAGATAAAAAGAGTGCTACGCCCAGTGAAGATACATTCATGAAGCACGGAATTCACCCTGAAAGCCAAGAGTTTTCTTCAAAGATTCAACAAAAACCTATGTTGGAAACCGCCACACAAGCACCACGCGGAGGATCTGCTACACGTGAAATGAATGCAGACTATTATCAATCCAAAAACGGTAAACTCTAAACATACCATTATAAAATAATATATTGCGTTATATTATAATGTCCTCTTGCAAGAACAACAACACAACAAAAATGTCCGGCGGTGCTGCCAAAAAAGCCAAGAAGCACACCAAAAAAGCTGCTAAGAAGAGTGCCAAGAAACACGCAAAGAAAGGCGCTAGAAAAACGAGTAAACGTAAGACCTTTTTCCAAAGACTTTTCAATCTATAAGTGATCTACCTTCTTTATATTATTTGATTGTTTAGGAAATAATATAAAATGAATGTTTGAAGGAATATAATGAATTTACCTTATAATCATAATTTAGACGTTGCTTACGAAAACGATTTCCAATATAGAAGTTGTTTGCGCGAATTGTTTTGCATGGTTCCAAAAGAAGACAGCGACGATAGTTTAGACGAAATCACATTGGACGAAAATAATTACGATGAGGAAAGTGCGGAAAAGGCGCTGAATTATGTGTATAAAAAAACTGAGCATCATCCACTTTTTAATCATTTGTATAACAAGGCCGCGTTATTAATGTTTTCGATGGACAATAATATTGGATTGAGCGTATTGTTTTCTTATGATTATTTGCAAATGTTTCACAAATGCTTGTATTGCTTTATTGAAACCCCCAATGAATTTAATGAAAACAGTGAACCTTACCGGAAATTAAGCCAAGCGTTATAATAAGGTTTTCTTTAACGATTTTTATAGACATATACTATAAATGGCTTCTACTAGATCCAAAAATACATTAGGAAATTACAATGCACAAGTAAAAGAAAATTCACAAATCAGTAAATACACGACCAATCCTGAAAAAATGTTTGCCGAAAAAAACTATTTGGCGGGAGACGGACTTATTCAAGGACACATGCCTGACAATACTTTAGCGCTAAATCCTACAAACATCGAATCCTTCCTTTTTGGTATTGGGGCAAATAATTTCGTTCACCCACAACACACCTTCCAAGCTGAAACCAAAGTCCTACAGCCTCTTTCCATAGTCGATCGCAAAGTTCCCTTAATTATGCCTAAACCTTTGGAACCATTACCCAACCAACGTCCGTTTACGATTCCTAAATAAATCAAAACCTTTTTGAAAATGTTTTGATTCTGTTAAAGCATAGCTCCTGTGGATTTATATTAATGGAAACAATATAAACATTGTATAAGGTTATAATATAGATGAGTGCATATTGTTATAGATACAAGAACGGTCCTAAGCGAAAGCCTGCTGAAGAGATTCCAGTTTCCGAAGAAGAAGAAAAGGATGAAATCGACGACAAGGAAAATCAGAAAATATCGAGGGTAAACAATCACGTATATTTCCATGCCGAAGTAAATCGCGGATCGATATTCGATTTGATCACGCATTTAAAAGCCGCACAAGAGTCGTGTATTTTAACACAATTGCGATTTGGTTTAGAGGAGGTGCCTATTTATTTGCATATTAATTCGTTTGGAGGATCGGTATTTGATGCAATGACGGCAATAGATACGATTTTGATGAGCAAAGTGCCTATTTATACGATTATTGAGGGTGCAACGGCTTCTGCAGGGACATTGATAAGTGTAGTAGGAAAAAAGAGGTATATTTCTCCAAATGCATATATGTTGATTCATCAATTATCTTCTGGTTATTGGGGAAAAATGAACGAAATGGAAGATGAATTCCAGAATTTGCGAATGTTAATGGATCGAATTAAACATATTTACAAAACACATGCGAAAATTCCTAGAAAGGAATTGTCGGAAATATTAACTCACGATCTTTGGTGGGACAGTGAAAAATGCATTAAATTCGGATTGGTCGATGAAATCTGGCAAAATCCTTAGAAAAAAGATAAAAACAAATCTTCCCATGAAGGTGCTTTTTTCAATGGCTCTTTTTCTTCTTCCTTTTTTAATGGTTCATCTTCTTCTTTCTCTTCAGATGTAGGTTCCATTTCCTTACGACTATTTGGTTCTTGTGTAAGGGGGCTTGTTTCTTTCAAATCCTCTTGCGAAGGGCGAGGACTACAAGAAGACACAAAATAACGAATAAAGAATTGGTTGATGGCGGAAATCATAGTATACTTATTCAAAATATTAGAACATATTCCAATATTTTGATTATTTTTCGATTTTTATTACTTTGTTTTCTAATTTTGAATCCACGATCCACTCCATTGGCAATCCAATCGGATTTTTTTCATAATCCTCGTCCTCTTTTTGTATTTGTGTTACAATATTAACTGGATAATGCTCGTGTTCCGGTTCTTCTATAAACAAATTAATAAAAAACGTTCCCAATGCGCTCCATAATCCCATATATACAATGTATTATTATTGAAAACGCCAATTTTTTCGTGCAAACCTTACTCGTTGAAAGATACAATGATCTTGACGTTTTCCTTTTTAATACATTTACACGCAGAAATAGACAATTCTTCGCGTTTTTTTCGGGTCTTACCATTGTCTTTTTGCAATACAATCGACGTTTCCTCGTGATTGTTTACACTATTCTTTTTCTTGGAAATCGAATTGCGATCATTCATGTCCTTCTCAATTTCGTCATAATGCTCTTGGATATAATGAACAATATTGTTTTCGATCGCCCATTTGAAAAAATTCAATTGACCAATCGTCGTTTCCATGTAATTGTTTTCATCATACGGAATTTTAATGCGCTCCCATCGACAAAACGGATCAAATCTACGTTTTGAGTAAGCCTTCAATTTCAATTTATAATCATTGTATACCTTAAAACGCTGGGTGCGACCCGGACACATCGGATTCTTCAAATCATAAACCGTATAGTATTTCTTTGCATAATTCGTTACAAACCAATCCACAATACGCAATGAAATTTGCGCCTCTCCACTAATTACATTCATCATGAATTTCAAATGTTTCTTGTTTTCATAAAAAAGCATTAAATTTTCCATTAACAATCCATTTTGCGTTTTTTGCTTTAAAGACATAATATAAACTCCATCAATGGATTTTATTTAAATCGATTTACTGCCAAATAATATGACAAAATTGAACGGTTTTTTACGTTCACGTATTATGCATATTAAATCATGAATGAATGCGATTGGAAAAACGTAAACAAAGACCTCAGCTTTCTAGTATGCGGCTATATGAACCAACTAGAAGGCACAAACAACATAATGTATGAATTGGTGAAAAACTATGACGAATTGTTTCCTCAAGACAATGTATTCCTTTTGCTAAATAATCTCGATCAATGTAAATTCATTTATTTCTCCTTTACACATAACCATTATGCCAACCGTTCAATGACCTGGAATTATCACCGAAAAGACAAGGACAAATATTACGCGTTTATAGATGACTGGATAAAGATTTTACAGGAAAAATATTACATGCACGACAGAAAAAAAGAGATCCAGGCGCTTTTCAAAAAATACGAAGCCATGCGACATAACGTATCCACCAAATTAATGCAATGTTTAAAGGAAACCAGTGAGATCTCTTTGTTGGCACTATAACAAACGCAGTTGTGATATAGTATTGTATATATTGTTTTTAATGCGTAATTACATAATCATTGCGTATAACTTTTTCCAATCTTCATTGTGCGGCTCTTTTTCCATCTTTTCCTCGCAAAATTTCATTATGTTTAATAGTCTGTCTTGTAAACTATTTTTTTCATGTTCAAAATAGTGAAACAACGCTGCGGTTTTTTCTTTTTTCTTCGGAGAAGAGACCTCGGTTTCGCAATTTAATGGTGCGACTTTTCTATTGCAAATCCAATCTCTTGTACGATAAAGCATCGGTCTTTTAAAAACGGACTCTTCCTTTTTCGATTCATGTGTAGTAGTATTCATTTTTTCCTAAATATAATATTATAATTAGTTTTAATTCGTAAATTCTTTTTCAATTTTATTTGTAAATTGTGCGTAAAAAAGAAATTAGTTCTAAATTACAAAACAAAATAGTCTATGCGCTAATATGATGGACGCAATTCGTATATAATGATTTTGCGCCATTTTGGACATCGCCTTGTTTCAAATAAATAAACAAGGCTTCCGGATATTGATTATTATACAACCAATTGTATAATCTATTGGGTGACACGACTCCGATTTCATGTTCTAAATAATGCAACATAGCTCTATAGTTTACAACGTTTTCTTTTTTTATAATGTAATTCCAAAGTTCCGTATAAGGTGTTGGAATAAATTCAAATAACTTTACATAATAATCTAGGTAATGGAATGCTCCCGTTTGTTTATCATAATTCACTTGTATGGTGCTTTCATCATTATAAGACCACGGTTTTTTTCCACTAATGTGTTTAAATATAAATTGGTAATCATGAACATTGCTTATATTTTGCATCAAGCGCGGACCCA